>JGI20156J14371_10000381_pt1 | contig 38827 bp, 50 predicted proteins | sample COG_06_FD_14371 | JGI IMG/M metagenome (IMG submission 14371)
CTCATTGCCATAAGCCTCATAGAGTAAAACCGCCTCTTCATGTATTGCCGCCGACTCGCTGTGCATAAACGGCATATAGAAAAAGCTTCTCATGGCCTCAGGCACGGCTTTATCCGCACCTGAACGAATAGCTTCTTGGGCCAGCGCCAAGGCCAGTGAATCCGTTGCAAATGAGAGCGGAGTCTCGCGGTAAATATTCCGCGAGAATTGATCCAGCACTATGATCTCAGCCAAGCGGCCTTCCGCTGTATCCCGCCACTGATTGAGCTCGCAGCGAGAGGCTTGCCCATGGACTTCTGAAAATCGGCTAGCGATAAGCTCATCAAACTGAACATCTTTTTTCCACCACTGGGCTTGGCTAATTTCTTCAAACCAAAACTTGATGATTTCTTTATACATAATTTATCTCTCATCGGTTTATCACTCAAAGTTGCCACTACAGATTAAGATGAATCCTAGACGAGAAAAAGTAATGGTTCTGACTGCTCAGCACTACCTGCTGCTAGAAAGACCCAAACCTATCTATATAGGCCCCTGTTACCTTATAATTCGCGGCTCTTTTCAAATCAATAAGCAGTGACTCTTCATGACCATGGAACATCCCTATCTCCCCGCTGAATTAGAGCGTGCCGCGCAGCAGTACTGGACCGAAAACAAGACCTTTGAGGTCGCTGAAGATCCTGAGCGCGAGAAGTTTTACTGCCTTGCTATGTTCCCCTACCCCAGCGGTAAGCTGCATATGGGCCACGTGCGCAATTACACGATTACCGATGTGATCGCGCGCTACCAGCGTATGCAGGGCAAAAATGTGCTGCACCCGATGGGTTGGGATGCCTTTGGTTTACCTGCTGAAAATGCGGCGATTCAAAATAAAACCGCGCCAGCGAAGTGGACCCATGAGAATATCGCCTATATGAAGGCTCAGCTGCAGTCGTTGGGCTTTGGTATTGACTGGTCGCGAGAGCTGGCCACCTGCGACCCGGACTACTACAAATGGGAGCAGTGGTTTTTTACCAAGCTGTATGAAAAAGGCATGGTCTACAAAAAGACCAGCGCGGTGAACTGGTGCCCCAATGATGCCACAGTGCTGGCTAATGAGCAGGTTGTCGATGGTTGCTGCTGGCGCTGTGACAGCCCCGTCGAGCGCAAGGAGATTCCGCAATGGTTTATTCGGATTACTGACTATGCTGAACAGCTGCTCAATGATCTTGATGAGCTAGAACATTGGCCCGAGCAGGTTAAGACCATGCAGCGCAATTGGATCGGCAAGAGTCGCGGTGTCACCATGACCTTTGATCTGTCTGCCGCCATTGCCGGTCACCCTAGCTTCGACGTTTACACCACGCGACCCGACACCCTGATGGGTGTGACCTATCTGACGCTGGCGACGCAACATCCGATTGCGCTGGCGATTGCCGAAAACAACCCTGAACTAGCGGCCTTTATTGATCAGTGCAAAACCCAGCAGGTCTCGGAAGCGGAAATGGCGACCATGGAAAAACGTGGGATGGATACGGGTATCACGGCTATCCACCCGCTAACTGGCGAATCTGTGCCGGTGTGGGTCGGCAACTATGTGTTGATGGATTACGGTTCCGGCGCGGTGATGGCGGTGCCGGCCCACGATCAGCGCGATTTCGAGTTCGCCAAAAAATACCAGCTGCCAATCCAACAGGTGATTGCCGCCACCGGCGATGAGCCTTGCGATATCGACAGTGAAGCCTTTACGGTCAAAGGCACCTTGGTTAATTCTGGCGTCTATGACGGTCTCGACTTTAATGCCGCCTTTGATGCTATCGCCGCTGCGCTTGAAGCCTGCGATCACGGCACCATAACCACTAACTATCGCCTGCGTGATTGGGGCGTTAGCCGTCAGCGTTATTGGGGTGCACCGATCCCAATGTTTAATCTGGCCGATGGCGGCGAGATTCCCGTGCCTCTCGATAGATTGCCGATGTTGCTGCCCACTGAGGTGGAGATGGATGGTATTCAATCGCCCATTAAAGCTGATCTGGAATGGAAAAAAGATACTCTCCATGGCCAAGCAGTCGAACGCGAGACGGATACCTTCGATACGTTTATGGAGTCGTCTTGGTACTACGCAAGGTTTACCTGTGCCGACCTCGACAGTGCCATGCTCGACCCTGCGCGAGCCGATTACTGGCTGCCAGTGGATCAATATGTTGGCGGCATAGAGCACGCCATCTTGCACCTGCTCTATGCGCGCTTCTACCACAAGCTGTTGCGTGACGAAGGCTTGGTCAGCAGTAATGAACCGTTTAAGAGTTTGCTCTGTCAGGGCATGGTGTTGGCAGAATCGTTTTACAAAGACAACAGCGGCCGCAAGCAATGGCTATCGCCCAACGAAGTGAGCGTTGAGCGCGACGCCAAGGGTCGGACCATCAAGGCGATCGAGATCGCGACTGGCGAGGAAGTGCTCAGCGGCGGCATCACCAAGATGTCGAAATCGAAGAACAATGGGGTTGATCCGCAAACCGCTATCGACAAGCACGGCGCTGATACGGTGCGCCTGTTTACCATGTTTGCCGCACCCCCAGAACAGACCCTGGAGTGGAGCGACGATGGCGTGTCCGGTGCCCACCGCTTTTTACGCAAACTCTGGACTATGGTGCACAATCATTTAGAACAGGGGCCCGTTGCGCCTCTAAACCCACAGTCTCTCACTGATGGACAAAAAGACCTGCGCCGCAAGACCCATGAAACCATCAATAAGGTCAATGACGACTATGGTCGCCGCAATACCTTTAACACCGCGATTGCCGCGGTGATGGAGCTGTTAAATGAGGTCGCTAAACTGAGTGATAATGAAGCGCAAAGCATTGCCGTGCGTGATGAAGCGCTGAGCAGTGCGGTGTTATTGCTGGCGCCCATCGCGCCGCACATCTGTCATGCTCTCTGGCAGGCACTGGGTAATACTCAGGCGGTGGCCGATGCTGCCTGGCCGAAGCTTGACGAGTCGGCGCTGGTGCGCAGTTCTATTGAGCTGGTCGTGCAGGTGAATGGTAAGGTACGCGGCAAGATTGAAGTGGCGGCAGATGCCTCCAAGCACACTATTGAGCAGCTGGCGCTGGCGGATAGCAATGTACAGCGCTTTATTGAGGGCGTGACAATCCGAAAAATGATTGTTGTTCCGGGAAGACTGGTTAATATAGTAGCCAATTAACGGGTAACTAATAGAGTGCGGCACGAACGGTGACTATGATGCGAAATATTCTGTTAGCGACAATGATTACCATGCTCTGCGGCTGCGGCTGGCAGCTGCGTGATGCTCAGGTGGTACCGCAAAGTATTGGCAGCCTGCATATTGCCACACAATTATCTGACCGAGACCTTCTCAGTGAGTTAAGTCGTGCACTGGATGTCTATGGTGTCGAGATTGTCGCCTCAGCGGCGGCGGCCGATTACGCCGTGGTGATTGTCGATTTCCGTCAAAACCGACGCATCGGAACGTTAAATGCCAGCGCTCGGGTCGCGGAATATCAACTCAATGAAGATGTCGACTTTTTAATTACCAACGCCAGCGGCAGACCGCTGACGGCCCTGCTGACGGCCTCAGTGGAACGCAGCTACGAGATCGAGGAACGCGATATACTCTCCTCAGAAAACGAAGAGCAGCTTGTCAAGCGAGAGATGCGCGAAGAGATCGTGCGCCAAATACTCAACCGCCTCAAAGTGCTGCCATCACAGTCCGCCTCCGTAATGACGCTCCCGGCAGACCAGCAATAAGCGATGAAAATACGCGCCGAACAGCTAGCGGATCAGGTTAAGAAACAACTGTTGCCATGTTATGTCATCAGTGGTGATGAACCGCTGCTGTCTCAGGAAGCGGCAGATACCATCCGCGGCGCTGCCCGTGCTCAGGCATTTTTGGAGCGCGAAGTATTTCACGCTGAAGGTAACTTCGATTGGAATCAGATACTCAACGAATCCAACGCACTGTCACTGTTCTCTGACAAAAAAATTCTCGAGATTCGAATCCCTAACGGCAAGCCCGGCGACAAGGGTTCAGCGGCACTCAGCGAGCTCTGCGCCAACCCCAATCCAGATAACCTAGTGCTGATCATTCTACCGAAACTTGATCGCGGTGCACAAAACAGCAAATGGATGAAAACGCTTGAAAGTGCAGGAGCACATATTCAAGTGTGGCCCGTGGATGCCAAGCAGATGCCGCGCTGGATTCAGCAACGTCTGCGCAGTGCCAATATCAATGCCAATCAAGAAGCGGTTCAAATTCTTGCCGACCGAGTTGAGGGCAACCTGCTCGCTGCTGTTCAAGAGATCGAGAAACTTAAACTGCTGGCGACCGACGGCACAGTCGATGGCAACACCATGTCATCGGTGGTGGCCGACAGTGCACGCTACAATTTGTTTGAGTTTGTCGACAAGATTTTGATTGGCGATGCACAGTCTGCGGCGCGATCTCTGCGCGGCCTGCAAAATGAGGGCACCGATGCAGTCCCATTGCTCTGGGCGATTACCCGAGAGCTGCGCATTTTGGTCAAAGCCAGTGAGCTGGTTGCTGGCGGCGAACACAGTGACTGGGCACTCAAAAACTCAGGCGTCTGGGAAAAGCGCATACCGCTGTTTCGCGGCGCGCTGCAGCGTTTACGGCCGGCTCACCTGCGTATGCTCCTGCGCCAGGCAGGCGCCATTGATCGCGGCATTAAGGGCATGCGCAGCGCTGACGTGTGGGATGAGATGGCGACACTGGTACTTTCGTTTGCTGGCAGTCTGACATTGCAACCTGGCAACATTAAACTTTTATTACGTCATTAACACTCTCGCTCCACCCCTCACTTCCGCCGATTTTTTCCTCATAAAGGGTAACGCTAAAACTGTTTTCTATTTTTATCTAGAGACATAATATTTTACGTTTATATTTTTTTGATCAAGTTATTGTGCAGTTAAAATGGTGTGAGATAAATCAATCGCTATAATCAAAACCCAGCTGTGGCCATTAAGTAGAAAATCAATTAAATATTTCTGTAATGTATTTCGATATTTTTGAAGGACGCTAGGCTAATCTAAGGACTAAATTGAACAAGGACTGTTTGATGAAAAATCGCGATGAGCGCTGCGACATAAAATTAAAAACTGAAATTATCGGCAACAGCGATGTAATTATCAAGCTGCTCAAAGATATCAAAAAAATTGCTCGGGCTGAGGCGCCAGTTCTTATCTCTGGCGAGAGCGGTACGGGAAAAGAGCTGATCGCCAAAGCCATCCATGAAAACAACCCGCGCCGCGCCAATCACCCTTTCGTCGTTCTCAACTGCGGTGCAATTCCATCCGAGCTGCTCGAATCCGAACTGTTTGGACACGTAAAGGGGGCTTTTACTGGCGCCGAAAAATGCGCCATTGGCCGTATTGCTGCTGCAGATGGTGGCACCCTTTTCCTCGATGAAATTGCCGACTTACCGATGAGTCAACAGGGAAAGTTGCTACGCTTTTTACAAGAGGGCAGCATCGATCCAGTCGGCGCGTCGAAAGCAAAAAAAGTTAATGTGCGAGTCATTGCAGCATCTCATGTCAAGCTCGAGACCGCCGTGAGCAACAATGAATTCCGCGAGGATTTATTTTTTCGTCTCAATGTTTTAAACCTGCACTCACCCCGATTAGCAGAGCGGCAAGGAGATATCGAGACGCTCGCCTATCACTATCTCAACGCGTTCCTCTCCACCACAGTCACCCCCGCTCGGAACTTTTCAAACGATGCACTTATCGCATTAAGCTGTCACAGCTGGCCTGGCAATGTCAGAGAGCTGATGAACCGAATACAGAAAGCACTGGTCATGTGCGAGGGGAAACTATTAGAGCCTGACGATTTAGGTTTATGCATACCCGACCGATACGCCAACGCCGAGGTAATTGACCTCGAGTCTGCGCGCCAAGCGGCAGAGAAAAAAGCGCTTAAGAGCGCTCTCGAGCATGCTGGCAATAACATTTCCCAAGCAGCGCGAGCGCTCTCTGTTTCGCGAATGACACTCTATAGGCTATTGGACAAACATAAACTCAGAATATAATTTTGATTATTATCAATTTTATTCCAAAGACTTTTTAAAAAATAATTTATTATTTTAATTTTAATTTCTAGCTAAAAATATTGCATTCATAGAAGACAGTGTCTCCATTTTGTTACGCCTATTGAACGGCTTAACTCGACAAACTGTATCGCAAAAGAGACACCACTCCCCCGATATCTTTTCGCCAATTTTCTGATTTATTATTTTAGTTTTTAAATATCAATAGCTTAATAGATATGGCATGGCATTTGCTGTGCAAGGAGCAGTGTAGCCGCCGAACGGAATATTATTACGCTAATGTTCCGAGTGATTTCAAGTCGACAGGGAAAGTATTAAATGACTAATAAATCGAAGAGTAACAAATTTCACGACTTAAATCTGATCATTGCATTACTTGCCGGCACAGCACTGGCATGTCTAGCCAATAGCGCTGCCGGCGAAGATGATCTTGGTCATTTGGAAACGGTTTCTCAGAGCACTATAGCCGCGAGCGCACTCTCGGGGCTGTCCGGCGTTAGCACCATTAATATTAGCGCCGGAGATGGCAATATTCAGCAAAACTCGGCGGCTATTGCTGTCGCAGAGAATGGTGGCCTCAGCGCGGCCACGATCAACCCCTCACAAAAGAATCAGCTCAACAATGCATACCAGAGCCACGTACAGGAGTTTGTCACAAGCCATGACTTGACGGCGGAGATTTTGTCCGACGCATTCGCAGCGGGGTTGGGCATGATGATGGTGAATCAGTCCAGCGGCAGGGGTAACAGCCAACTCAATGGTGTCGCTATAGCAATCGGCGCGCCAGGCTCAGTTGCCGCAGTGGAGCTCGACGACAGACAACTGGCCGCTCAGGCTTCAATGGCTGGCAACAACTTGGCGGAGCGGTTAGAGGGCAGCGGCGAATCGCTGAGTATGGAAGCCTACCTCGCCGAGGATTCTTTCCATGATGCCCGCGGTATCGTGCAAATTAATCAGGTTGTTGGCAATGGCAATCGCACCATTAATGCCTTGTCAATGACCTTACAGGTTCAGTCGCAGTAATTCACTGTGACCGAAATGGAGGTGCAGTCTCTCTGCACATCAGTAGCAACACAACCTTATCAGGAGATATATCTTATGAAGACGAAATTATTACCACTGACCCTAGCGATAAGCTCTTTGTTTGGGCTGTCCATGGCAGCCTATGCAAATGAAGAGTCTAGCGCCAAAGGCAAAAGACATGGTCCGGATTCCAATGTTGAGATCAACAAAGAGATCAATGTTTATGAGGACCATTATTTGACCAGCGACATCCAGGCATTGGGTCTAATCCTGATTGACTCAAAGTCGACAGCGGTCTCTGAAGTGAACCAGAAGAGTGCTGGCAATCAGGTCCACAATGGCAGTGAAACCACCAATACTGCCAGTGCCGGCGACGATGTGCTAAACGGTGCCACGGGTAATATTGGCCTTAATGTCGCGGCAGGTGATAACAATGTTCAGCAAAACTCTGCCGCACTGGCGGTCTCACAATCCCAAGGCACTGAAATCAATTTTGATTTTGACTTCAGTACTGGCGAGAGCGTGAGCAACAGCAATGTGCTTGATCACACATCTAGCGAGAACGCAGCACATAGCCATTCAAGTTCTGCCAGCCACAGCAGCAATCACACCAAGAGTGGCTCTGCTGATTACACTAAGACCAGCGACAGCACAAAGAGTTGGGCGGTTGAAGGCGGTGCATTTGAAAAGCATATTGATGTTAATGGCGGTGGCGAGCTGAGCATTTTACAGAGCGAGCAAAACAGTCAAACAGATGATGGTGCTGGCAACACCTCTGACACCACGATAACTGCGACACAGATTGCTGGAGATATTAATGTCGATGCCAATGCATCAGGCTACTACAAAAAAGGTAGCGCCGCAGGCACTGAAAACAGCAATGGTCAATTGGTGAAAAATGCCACCTGGTCGAGCAGCAAAGAGTCCAGTAAAGACTACTCCAAGTCTGCAAGTTACAGCCACGACTCATCCACCAGCAGCCATCACGATGACGCTTACGATCGTTCTTACAGCATGACAGCCAGTGTCGATGCCACGCTGGTATTTGGTGGCGCTGCGGATGCTGAGACATTCTCTAATCAGGCTGCAATTCACAATAGCACCTATAGCTATGGAACGACTAATGACGCCAGTCTAGGGGGCAATGCGGGTCTCGATGCAGCCGGTAATATTGGCGTTAATATCGCAGCCGGTGACAGCAATGTTCAGGCGAATCAGTTAGCGTTGGCCTCTGCTAGCGGCGCACTGGCGACTGCCACGGCGTCTTCGAACCAGGCTGCCTATGGTAACTCGACCAGCAATCAGCCTGTCCGCGACACAATTGAAAATACGATTGACGTTAGCCTTAGCGGCCAGGCCTCAGGAACCTACAGCGGCACATCCGATCAGGTTGGCGATGTCTATCTGGACACCTGGGATTCATCACCTACTCACCCTGGCGGCAGCAACACCGGCCATATCGATGTCGATTCTCAGGTGCAGGGTGCGCAGGACCCCAATGGTGACGGCGGTGCGTTCCTGTTCTCCGAAGCCGGCGATGTGGCACTCGACAATATCAGCTTGGGCGGGCAGATCACCTATACACAGACGATCTACAAAGCGCACAGCAACAGCGCTTCTGTCGGTAATAATGTATTGGCGGGCGCCTCTGGCAATATTGGTCTCAATGTAGCAGCAGGCACTAACAACTTGCAGGGCAATGCGCTTGCAATCGCGCAGGTGAGTGTTCCGGTAACACCTCCTGGTGGTGGTGGCGGCGAGCTCTAAATAAGCGCCTGCACTTCCAGTTGTACTTCGATTTGTAGTTCTAGTTGTACTTCGAGATAGGCGCTGTTTACTGGGGTAAGCAGCGCCTTTTTGATATCAGTTTAACGGACATAATAGCCATGCTGAAATTTAACCATATCATTAATAGCCCCCCTTGGGCGGCCTCTGCGTTGCTTTTAGTATTGCAGCTAGTGCAGCCGAGCCCTGTATTATCTGCCGAGCTGCAGTTCTATCATCTCGCCGGCCTCGGCCAGTTTAGCAAACCAGTTATCAGCGTCAGAGAAGCGCGCTTTAAAAATCTGGTCGAGCAAAAATACGACTTTAGTTGCGGCGCAGCCGCCGTCACAACGCTATTAAAATACGCTTATAACATGGACATTTCTGAGCTAGATGTGATCCAGGGAATGCTCCAGGTTAGCGATCCTGAGGTTGTCGCCGAAAAGGGCTTTTCATTGCTCGATATCCGCAAGTACGTGCAGCTGCACGATCTGCGTGGCCGCGGTTACAACGTAGAGCCGGAAGCGCTGGATAGCATCCGTATTCCAACCATCACTCTGCTCAATATTAAAGGCTACCAACACTTTGTTGTGCTCAAGCGCACCATTGGTGACAACGTCTATGTCGCGGACCCCGCTCTCGGCAATCGGGTGATTCCACGAAACCAATTTCTGCAAAGCTGGAACGGTGTTGTTTTTGCAATTATAGGCAAAGGCTTTGATAAGCAGACTGTGCTCAGCCACTCGCAACCGCCGCTGACGGCACGTGCGCTGTTAGAGAGCTTTAGCCCCATCAGCAACAGTGAATTACTCGACTTCGGCTTTTCCCATGCTGATTTATTTTAACGTCATCGCTATCACTATGAGCTGATTAACATCGGCGTGATAGATGACCAAACTCAAGAGGCCACCACCATGGACCGATCAAACTACGACGCAATGAACAGAAAACTGGCCACAACTAAAAAACCGCCTAGGACATCTCTGGCAATTTCGATGCTTGCCATGCTGGCTGTCGTGCTCTCATCAACGGCCTCGGCGGGGCAAAATTTACCGAAGTCTCTGAGCAGCAGCTGTCAGAAATTCGCGGCAAATTTATCGCCCGCGATCATGTTCGCTACTTCAAACTGGAGATGACAACACACTGGACTGATCACAAAACATTCGACCACCGCGCTGGATTAAGCGTGACTGTGGATATTAGAGACCGAGACAGACCGAGGGCGTCAGTGACAATTGATGGCACTCTTGGAGACCGAGACGATAACAGCGTGGCCATCGAAAACCCCATTCCCGCGAGTGACAATATTCATGGTGTTGCCCAGACGATTCAGGTGGAGGGCAGCGGCAATCAAATTGTTAACAGTATCGCGATTGATGCACTGGAATTGCCATCCGATCAAAGCGCCGCGGCCGATCAAAGCGCCGCAGCCAGTCAAAGCGCCGCAGCCAATCAGACAACTGCAGCCAATTTAGTCGTCGACTCGCCGCAAACCTATAAAAACGCCGATGACATTACCACTCAGTTCAACCTTGGCGACAACAATCTTGGCTATGCCATTGAGACCGCAGCTAACGACGTGGTAGTGCAAAAGCTCTCACGTAATGCGGCACTCGATGCCGGTCAACTGGTGCAGTCAGTGGCGATTTCGAACAACTTTCAGCACATCGTTAACAATGTGCGAGTACAGGTTGCCTTTGATAGTTTACAGGCAACCCGCACCTCTGCGCTGGCTCTTGCCAGCCAGTCGCTAATCGGCTTGCGCTAAATTTGCAATGACAAACATTTAACTTACACACTGAGGAAGGCAAACCATGTGGGGAAAAATAATACTAACGACTATCGTGGCATTGACTGGGTCCGCCGCTACAGCTAACAGCATTAGTAGCACCGAGGTGGGGCGCAAGAAAGCACCGGACCGCAGTCAAAGTGTGGAAAATGTATTGCTCGAAGAGCACGCGCTTTTTGATCAAGTTCTTTCTATAGAACTGGGTTACAGCTATGCCCACTTCGATCGCAGCGAACTGATTTTGCGCGGGTTTCTGGCTCTCGATGCGATTTTTCTCGGCGAACTGAGTGTCGATGAAATCGAAGGAGATATTATCACCACGACCTTGACCACACGCTGGACTGCAACCCCGCGACTGCAGCTTGACCTGCAGGTACCGTATCTCTACAGGGTAACCAAATACCGCTCTCGAGGCCAAGATCTCTCCTCACTGTCGACTTCAGAGGCGGATATAGATATCAATGATCTGGGCGACGCCAGCATCGGAATCAGTTATCGACTATTTCCTGAAACCCTCAATCGCCCAGATATTGTCTGGAACAGCAGAGTAACCGCGCCCACCGGTGACGAGCCTTATGGTATCGATATTATTGAAGTCGACAGCAGCAATACCAACCTCAATGTGCCGATAGCGCTGCCGACTGGCACCGGACTGTGGTCAGCCGCGACAGGGCTGTCACTGGTAAAAACCTCTGATCCAGCAATTTTGTTTGCCAGCCTTAGTTACACGCACTACTTTGCTGAAGATTTTGATGATATTGGCAGCACGCCTGATTTGCTGATGCCGGGAGAAATACAGCTTGGGGATACCTATCAACTCTCGCTGGGCGTGGCCTTCGCCATGAATGAACGTTTGAGTTACAGCTTTTCCTACGCGCAACAGTTCTTCGAAAAAGCCAAAATCAATGGCATTAAGCAGGTCACTACTGATGCCATGACTGGCACCTTTAATCTCGGCGTTACCTATGCGCTGACGGAAAATCTGGCCATGGTGACCAGTCTCGGATTGGGGCTGACCAGCGATACATCAGACTATACTTTCGGCGTCAAATTCCCCTACCGCTTTTGACCACTAACCCAACCAGAAATAGACCACTGCGGTGATCGTCACTGCGGCCATGAGATTTAAAGCGAAACCCTCACGCACCATTTGCTGCACGGTGACTTGCCCAGTGCCAAACACTATCGCATTGGGTGCTGTCGCCACCGGCAACATAAAGGCGCAACTTGCAGACAGAGCCGCAGGCAGCATCAACAACGCAGGATCAAAACCGGCCCCCAGTGACGCAGCGGCAAGAATCGGCATCAATAATGTGGTGGTCGCGGTATTGCTTGTAATCTCGGTTAGGAAGGTGACCGCCAAAGCCACCACGGCAATCAGCAGGATAATTGACAGCCGGGTTACGCCAGAGAGTGATTCCCCTATCGCCTGGCTAATACCGGTCACGGTAAAGGCTTTAGCAATGGCAATACCTCCGGCAAATAACAGCAGGACACCCCAGTGAATGGTTGAGGCAGACTCCCAATCCAGCAGTCTGCCGCCGCGACCGTTGGGCAGAACAAACATCGCCACCACAGACGTCAGCGCCACTGCGGCATAGTTAGCCGTGGGCACCCCCAGCCATGTTGTCCAGCCACCGAAGGGTTCTCGCAAGGTGATCCAGGCCAAGGCAGTGAGTATAAATACAATCATCACGCGCGCTTCTTCGCTACGCCAAGCACCAGACTGAGGGATATTTAACCGCGCAGTCTGACCGAGATGACGAGTAATCCACAGCCCCGCCAACGGTAGCAGCAGCACCACAACGGGCAGCCCCCAAAGCATCCACTGACTAAAGCTGGGAATCGACCCTGTGGCTTCGCCATAAATTTTCAGAAAGATGATATTCGGCGGTGAGCCGATAGGGGTGCCCAGACCACCAATGCTGGCGGCATAGGCAATGCCGAGAAATAGGGGTACAGCGAGTTTACGGGCCCCGTCCTCGTCCGCACTGTCGAGCACAGCATAGGCAATCGGCAACAACATTAAGGTTGTGGCCGTGTTGGAAACCCACATACTGAGCATCGCCGAGGCAACCATAAAACCCAACACCAAGCGGCGCTGGTTGTCGCCACCAAACAGATTGACCATATACAGAGCTAGACGTCGGTGAGCACCGCTCTTCTCCATGGCCTTGGATAACATGGCACCGCCCATCAGTAGAATAATCAATGGATCGCCATAGGCCTGCGCCACCTGCTTACCATCGAGTATCCCCAGCAATGGAAAGACACCCAATGGAATCAGAGAGGTCGCCGGAATGGGGATCGGCTCAAAAATCCACCACAGCGCACAAAGTGTGGTGAGGCCTGCGGTCAGCGCACCCTCACGGGGCCAGCCAGAGCTAAGCATTAGCAAGGTCACCAGAGCAGCAACAATGGGTGCCAACCACAGGGATAGGCTTTTTATCCTGGGCGTCACAGATCGTCCTCCAGAGAGTAGTCGCCGCGTTCATAGGCGAGAATAATATCGCGGGCTATCTCAGCATTGGCATCATTAACCGTAATCGACAGATGTCCAAGTGCTGGCACCTCTCCGAGCCCACCCTGTAGCGCGGCGCCATGCAAAAACACTTGCAATCCATCCTGCTCCATCAGCCCCTTGAGCAGTTGAGCTTCAAAATAGTCGCTGCCGCGATAGACCTCAATCATGGGCTTTGCGTCGCCAGGCCATTAGAACCCAGACAGCCAAAATACCGCTTATGTTGGCCAGCATGTCCCAGTGATCGCCATGACGGTAGGAGGTCATTGACTGTGCAACTTCCATACTCAAACCAAAACCCGCTAGCACTAATGCCAGCAGCGCAAGAGAATAGCGGCGCCCATAAGCACTGGCGCAGAGAAAGAACAGCCCGGCATAGACACCGCTATGACCGACTTTATCCTGCAGTTCAAACAGCTGTTCGCCGCCTACCGTCGGTGCAAGCGACAAAAAGACCGTGCCGATCAGGCACAGCCAAAAGAGAATTTGGTACTTGGCTACTGAGATCATGAAGAGTTGTTTTCCTGTTTAAAAATACTTTCTAACTGCTGGTACCGCGCGACGGTCCCGACGTCACACCAGCGACCAGTATAGACGGCACCACCGACCCTACCAGCAAGAATTGCTGGCCGCAAAGCGTCTCGCAGCGGGAAGGCTTTATCGTCACTGTCACGGTGATCAGCAAACAGTGATGGACGGATCAGACTAATACCACTAAAGGTCGCTGTCTGCTGTTCAGCATAGTGGACGATGTTATCTCGCAGAGCGAAATCTCCGCGCCGATTGTGCTCGGGATTGTTGACCAGCAGCAACCAGGCATCGAGATTGTCAGAGAGCGTGCTATCACCTAGCTCGGCGAGAGGATAATCGCTCCACACGTCACCATTAATGAGCATAAAAGGGTTGTTACCCAACAGCGGTAGCGCCTTGGCAATACCTCCCCCCGTTTCCAGTGCGGTAGCTTCTTTCGACCAATGAATGGTCACCCCGAGACGCCGACCACGATCACTAAAATACTCTTCAATCTGCTCTGCCAGCCAGCAGGTGTTAATAACAATATCCGTAATTCCAGCGTCAGCAAGACGTACAATATGATGTTCAATCAAAGGTTTGCCCGCGACTGGCAGCATCGGTTTAGGCACGCTGTCCGTGAGTGGCCGCAGTCTTTCGCCCCGGCCTGCGGCAAGGATCATGGCTTTCATTGCAACTTATCTCCCTCGCCCCGCTGCTGAGCTGAAAACTCCCCAGCACTACGCCAGTCACTGTACCAATCCTGTGCTGGCAATAAGGGTTCGATGCGCTCGATAAACCATCGGTAGAATGGTTGGCCCTCAGGGTAGCGTTGAGCCGCTTCGAGGGTATAGCGGATAACCAGCGGCAAATCTTTAAGATAACCCTGCTTGCCGTCACGCAGTGACAGCCGCGTAAAAATACCCAGCACCTTGATGTGACGCTGCAAACCGATCAGGTCAAACCAGCGCAAGAATTCGTCGTCTGCAATCGAGCCTATCGGCAACTCTGCCTCGAGGCGCTTTTTATAAGCCAATACATGAGCAATCACCTGCTCTTCAGGCAGACGCAGATAGCAATCTTTAAGCAGTGAGACCAGATCGTAGGTGATCGGCCCGATCACCGCGTCCTGAAAGTCGATTACGCCGAGCGCGCCATCCTCCAAGAGCATCAGGTTGCGCGAGTGGTAATCTCGATGCACCACTACCTGAGGCTGACTGACAGCACTGTCGATCAAAACAGCAAACAGCTGGCTAAGGATTTCTCGTTCATGGTCAACTAGGCTGATACCCAGCAGCCGAGCAATAAACCAGTCAGCAAACAGATCCATCTCAGCCTGCAGGCGCTGCTGATCGTAGGCTAAAAAAACCCTGGGATCGGCTGCCACAGACTGAATAGCCAACAACACTGATTCGGCCTGATGATAATAATTGGCTGCCGACAGACGCTCTGGCGAGTCCCCAGCGGCGAGGGCACCGGCTAACAATTCTGCATGCAATAGCTGATAACCAAAATCCTCCAGTAGCAGGAAGCCGCGGCTAAAATCCACCGCGAGTATTTTTGGTGTGGTGATACCATGCCGCTGGAATGCCATGGCTACCGCAATATAGGCGGGGTTGTTCTCTTTGTCTGGAGGTGAGTCAACGGCGATTAATGAGGGTTGACCCGTGAGCCTGAAATAGCGCCTAAACCCTGCATCTCCGGCCAGTGGCTGTAGTTGCGTAGATTGTTGCTCACGCAGGTGTGACGACGGCAAACAGGCATCTATCCAGTCGACAAAATCGCGACGGCGCTGATTGTTGAGCGGCTTGATAACAGTCTTTTCCTTATCCATTGGTCACAGACATTTGGCTCACAGTAAAAAGCTCAGCCTGAAAAACCTTATTCCAGCATATTTAGATAAATTGAGGCCTCTACTCTGGCAAGATATCAGGTAAAATGCCAGCACATTAGTATTCGGGTATCAGGCGCACCTTTGAGCCATCTTCTCAGCCATATTCGCAACCATATTCCAGGCCCTGTTTTCTTCACCCAACAGAGCGGTGAACTTGTCCCTGTGCGGCGGCACAGGCACTGCTGGCAGCATCTGGCCGCGGCTGCACTGTTGCCATGCGTAACGCTATTTTTATCGCTCAATTCCTCTGCTGATGAAGTCCATGTGACCTGGAATTGTAGCGCGGGCCCCAACGCTCAATGGCTGTGTACTGAACAGCAGATTGTCACCTCCAATAGAAACCGTCCCGCGAGAGCAAACCAGGCGCGGCCCGCCATCCCCGACGAGCCCAGGGTTGCCGCCGTGCGCAATCTTGACTGGCTGGAAGAGGAGCAGATGACCGAAGAGCAGCGTCTAAAAATAGAGGGCAACTGCTGCGGCGCCTATATTGAGCCCCCGCGCACCTACCCCGACGCAAACCTCGATCCAGAAACAGCTTCTCTGCGGGTTAATGCCAATACCACCGAAGCACTGGCTAATAATGTCGCCTTATTGGACGGCGATGTGCAAATATCTCAGGGCTATCGCCAGATCCGCAGTAATACTGCGCGCATTGATCAGGCCACTCGCAATGTCGAACTGCAGGGCAATGTACAGTTTCGTGAGCCCGGCATGTTGCTACTCGGCAGCAGTGCAGAGATTGATATCGATAGTCAAGAAGTCAAGATTACCGATGCCACCTATGTCTTGCACGAGGCAGCAGTGCGCGGCAGTGCCAACACTCTACTGAGAACCAAAGATGGAGTGATCACAATTAATGACGCGACCTATTCAACCTGCGAACCAGGTGACTCAACTTGGCAGATGGCAACACGAGAAATCGCCATTGATCAGGAAGCCGGATTTGCCACAGTTAAAAATGCGCAATTGCGCATCAAAGATGTGCCAGTTTTCTATTTTCCGTGGATTAAATTTCCGATCAATGATCGTCGCTCTTCGGGGCTACTGTTTCCGACCCTTCACTCAAGCAGCGGCAATGGTCTCGATTACGCGCAACCGATCTACTGGAATCTGGCCGCTAACTACGATGCAACCATTACCCCAAGACTGGTACAAGAACGCGGCATAGGTGTCGAGGCAGAACTTCGCCATATGTCCAGCCATTCGGAGACCACTGTGACCGGCGCATTTTTGGGCAGTGATAAAGGTGGCCGAGACGATGACGATATAGATCCGCTGTCGGGGCTACCGAAATATCGCGATCAGGACCGTTATCTGGCGAGTCTGACCCATCTTGGCGGCATCGGCAAAGCCTGGTCTGCCTTTGTCGACCTCAACAAGGTTTCCGACAACGACTACTTTAATGACCTGGGTAATTTGAGCCATGAGTCGAGCAGTATTATTAATCTGCGTCAGGTCGCCGGTGTCAGCTACAAAACCGAAAACTGGGATTATCTGGTTGAAGCCCAGGATCATCAAATTATTGTCGATGGGCTGGAAGAACAGTACTCAGTGCTACCCAAGATCAGCGCCAATGGCTACTACCGCTTTGATAATGATCTTGTAGTCGATTTAAACAATCAAATCGCCCGCTTTGATCATGACAATGTGGATTTCGTTACCGGCTACAGACATCGTATTAATTACGGAATAAGTTGGGATAAACGCTGGAGCTGGGGTTACTTTCGCCCCCAGTTGCGCATCAAGCACTTAGGTTATGATCTCGACAGTCAGTCGAATGACGCCAGTTCGTCATTGACCGTCCCTGTATCATCTCTCGATACCAGCTTATTTTTTGAACGTCCTGCGAGCTTTTTTAACGGTTATAACCAAACTCTGGAACCGCGCCTTTACTATCTGAAATCAGCCTTCAGAGATCAATCTGAGCTGCCAGATTTTGATACCCGTGAATTTACGCCCTCTTATGATCTGCTATTTCGTGACGAACGCTTTAATGGCGGTGATCGCATCTCTGATGAAGAGCGCCTAACGATTGCCCTCACCACTCGCTATATCGATAGCAAGACTGGGCAGGAGCGATTTAGTGCCAGCATCGCTCAGGCGATTAACTATATCGACCGGCAGGTTACACTGTCGTCTAATCCATCGCTAGCTGAGCTTGGCGACCTGTCTCGCAGGCAGTCGCCGCTGGCAATGAAATTCTCCGGACGAATGAATAAGAGCTGGCGCTTTTCCAGTGATATTGTTTACGACTCTCATGACAATGAGCTGGCAAAAAGCAGCGTTGCTTTGCGCTATAATGACCGTCAGAATCGACTGTTGAATGTGGCATATAACTCGACACGCCGCGCGCCAAGGCTGTTTGAAGGAGTGCCTGTGCGGCAGGACATAAAACAGGCCGACATCTCGGCGTTTGTGCCTCTGCGCGGTAATTTTAATCTGGTGGGCCGCTGGAATCACGACTTTACCAATAGTCGCCTGCAGGAGGCCTTTACCGGGTTCGAATACAACAGTTGCTGCTGGCGAGCGAGTTTGGTTGCGCGTCGTTCATTAAACAGAAAAGATGAAATACTGCTGCCGGAAGAGGATTTAAAACTCGTCAATGGCATCTTTTTCCAAATACAATTTAAAGGTCTGGCTGGTTCAAACGGTCGGGTTGATTCAATGCTAAAAAATGGTATCTACGGTTATGGATCTCAAGAAAACTTGTAATACAGTACTGGCCGCTGTTCTACTCACCGCCTTCTCAATCACTGCCAGCGCCCAGCTTGAAATTCTCGACAAGGTGGTTGCGGTGGTCGACGAAGATGTCGTGTTAGAGAGTGAGGTGCAGCGCCGACTGGCTACCATTTATAATCAGATTAAGCAGTCTGGCACTCAACCGCCACCTCAGAATATCCTTGTTCAGCAAGTGTTAGAACGCCTTATATCAGAGCGCCTGCAACTGAATATGGGCTACAACGCGGGCATACGCATCACTGATACAGAATTAAATGATGCGATGGCGCGTATCGCTACTGGCAATCAATTGACCATGGAACAGTACATTGAGCAGATTCATGCCTCGGGCTCGACCCTCGCCAATGTGCGCGATGAAATTCGCGATGAAATGATTCTGATGCGCGTGCAACAGGGTCAGGTGATGCGTCGCATTCGCATCAGCAACCAGGAACTGGATAACTTTCTCAATTCCGAAGAGGGTCGTTTTATGACCTCTCCCGACGTGAACGTTGGCCATATTCTGCTGCCAGTACCCAGTGGTAAAAGCTCTGACGAGGTCAATGCGATTCTGCAGCGTGCACAGTCGCTGCTGAGTGAAGCGCAAAATGGCACCGACTTCCGCCAGCTGGCGATTGCCAACTCTGCCGACCAGACCGCTCTGCAGGGAGGCGACCTCGGCTGGCGCAAAATGGCTCAGCTGCCGGGCGTGTTTATTGAGGCCGTAGAAAAACTCGATATCGGCCAGATCTCTGATCCGATTAGAAGTGATGCGGGTTATCACCTGATCAAACTCTATGAGCGTCGTGGCGGCGGTGAGCAACTGATTGAACAGCACTTTGCGCGACATATTTTGATCAAGCCCAACGAGATACGCGACGAGGCAACAGCAGTCAGCCAACTCAATGAACTGCGTGAGCGCATTAAAGAAGGGGAGGATTTTGCTCTATTGGCCAAAGAATTTTCTGAAGATCCCGGCTCCGCGCTCAATGGCGGCGAATTGGGCTGGTCGACACCGGGAATGTTTGTACCCGAGTTTGAGCAGACCATGGGCAGCATTGAACTGAATGAGGTCAGCGCGCCGTTCCTCTCGCAATTTGGCTGGCATATCCTTCAGGTTACCGAACGCCGCAAACAGGATTTCAGTGAAAATATCACCCGTAATCGTGCGCAAAATCTGCTCCGTCAACGCAAATATGAAGAAGAGCTTCAGGTCTGGCTGCAAGAGATACGCGACGAGGCATTTGTTGAAGTAAAAGAGTCTGCCGAATCATGACCCTGCGTTTGGCGCTGACGCCGGGAGAACCCTCCGGCGTTGGCCCCGATATATTAATCAGCCTAGTGCAGAAAGGCTGTGACCATGAGCTGATTGCCTATGCTGATCCACAGCTAATGCAACAGCGCGCAGCACAGCTTGGATTAAACCTGACGCTGCGCGAGCCCGGTGCAACAGCACTGCCACTGGCTCCAGGTGAACTGGCAATTGTTCCCGTCGCGCTGGCACAGCCAACCATTCCCGGCCAGCTCAATAAAGCCAACGCCCCCTATGTACTGGCTTGCCTGGATGCAGCTATAGACGCCTGTAAAACAAACTACTGTCAGGCGATGGTTACCGGCCCAGTGCAGAAGTCGATTATCAATGATGCCGGCTTCGCCTTTTCCGGCCACACCGAATATCTTGCAGACAAGACCTCTACGCCCATAGTGGTAATGATGCTGGCAACCACTGAGTTGCGGGTTGCTCTGGCGACCACCCACCTGCCGCTGCGAGATGTAGCCGAGAGCATTACCCAGTCATCTCTGCGCCAAGTCATTGAGATTTTAATCGGCGACCTTAAAAACAAATTTGGCATCATCGACCCGGCGATTTTGGTCTGTGGCCTAAACCCTCATGCTGGCGAAAATGGCCATTTGGGGCGTGAAGAAATAGATGTGATCGAGCCAGTGCTGGAACAGTTTCGCCAGCAAGATATCAACCTGATTGGGCCACTGCCCGCGGATACACTGTTTACTCCCAAGTATCTGGATAATGCCGATGCAGTGTTGGCTATGTATCATGATCAGGGCTTACCCGTACTCAAATATCAAGGCTTTGGGCGTGCCGCCAATATCACACTGGGCCTGCCGATTATTCGCACCTCGGTGGATCATGGCACAGCACTGGATCTTGCCGGAAGTGGTAGCGCTGATCAGGGCAGTCTCCACACAGCTATTCAAGTCGCCGTCGATATGGCGACCCATCAAACCCTACGCGGTTAAATAATGACTATTCAACATCAGGCTAGAAAACGTTTCGGTCAAAACTTTCTCGTCGATCAGCATATTATTAGCCAGATTATTGCCGCGATTGGGCCCAAGGCGGATGACAATCTGATCGAAATCGGCCCTGGCACCGCCGCTCTCACCGAACATTTAATTGAGCGCTGCCCGTCGATGAAAGTGGTTGAGCTGGATCGCGACTTGGTGAGCTTTCTCACTGAGAAATTTGCCGATTATCCCGACTTTAGTATATTTAGTGGCGACGCTCTCAAAACTGACTTCGCCCAGTTTTATGACGGGCGGCAGATGCGACTTGTGGGTAATTTACCCTACAATATCTCGACTCCAATACTCTTTCATCTATTAAAGAATCGTACGCTGATTAAAGATATGCACTTTATGCTGCAGCGCGAGGTGGTCGATCGTCTCGGTGCTGTGCCTGGCAACAAAACCTACGGCCGCCTGTCGGTCATGGTGCAGTATCACTGCCGCGTGATGCCGCTAATTCCTGTGCCGCCATCGGCGTTTCGACCTGCTCCCAAAGTGCAATCTGCGATAGTCAGATTAAAACCCCACCGCAGCAAGCCGAGCACCGCAGACAATGAAGAACTGCTAAGCCAACTCGTCAGCCACAGCTTTCAGCAACGCCGCAAGACACTGCGTAACTGTCTGCGCCCTTATGCTGAACACCTTGTCGGTGCAGAGACGGAAATAGACTTATCGCGCCGCGCTGAGCAGCTCTCGGTGAGTGAGTTTGTCGCGCTATCCAATCATATTAGTCAGAGTATAAAGAGCAAAACATGACCGCCGAGCACATCACAGTGAGTGTTAAAACTGAGTATCTGAGCCAACAGTCAAAACCTGATCAGGATCGATTTGCCTTTGCCTATCATATAACCATCCATAATCAGAGCAACGCGCCGACAAAACTGCTTGGACGTCACTGGGTTATCACTGATGCCAACGAATCCAAACAGGAAGTACGCGGTATCGGTGTGGTCGGTGAACAACCGGTTATTTCCGCTGGCGAGTCCTACCAATACAGCAGCGGCATAGTACTGGAGACACCCATTGGCACCATGCATGGCTGCTACAAAATGCTGAATGAGCAAGGCCTGGAGTTTGAGGCGCCAATTAAACCCTTCCTGCTCTCCACGCCTCACGCAGTTAACTAGATGACTGATTATGTGGTTGGCGATATTCAGGGCTGCCTAGATCCACTGCTCAAGCTTTTGGAAAAAGGTTGACTTTGATGCCACGACAGATCGCCTGATTGCCACTGGCGATCTGGTCAACCGAGGCCCTCAGTCTCTCGAGACGCTGCGCTTTTGCAAAGGTCTAGGCGAGTCATTTCTCACTGTTCTCGGCAATCACGACCTACATCTTTTGGCGGTCGCTCACGGGGTTAAAAAGCCAACCAATAAAGATACGCTGAATGACATTCTGCAGGCTGATGATCGCGACGAACTGCTTTCTTGGCTGCAGCGACAACCATTACTGCTCAGCATTGATGACTATACGATCGTCCATGCCGGCATACCGCCCAACTGGACTATTGCCACCGCGCAAACCATGGCGGCGGAGGTCGAGAACGTGCTCAAGTCGGACCTGGCTGAGAGTTATTTTAACGCCATGTATGGCAATCAACCCGATAGCTGGAACAACGCTCTTGCAGGCACCGACCGCTGGCGCCTAATCACTAATTATCTGACCCGCATGCGCTATTGTACGGCATCAGGTCAGTTGGACTTGGCTGCAAAAACTGCGCCGCAGCATCGCCCACCAGAGTTGCCAGCCGAGTACGCGGCCTGGTTTAGCCATCGCTCAAGACAGACGAAAGACAACAAGATAATCTTTGGTCACTGGGCCGCCCTTGAAGGAAAAAACATTGGCGCCAATCTTTTCCCGCTCGATACCGGTTGCGTGTGGGGCGGCGCACTGCGTTTGATGAATCTAAGCAGCGCCGACTATATTGATCAAACTGCTCTCTAATTAAAACACTATGACGCTTGCCTGAGAGTGTCATTCGCTACATACCTTGCGGTATCCGCATTCCTAAACGTTAGGTATTAGGAAGTAAATTAGATACCATTGCAGCTTAGCCTGCAGAGGCAACTGAACCCTGATTAATCGATGAGGCCACAGATGACACGACTCTCTATGAAAACAATGACGCTCTCCTTTATCGGACTTATTTTACTCAGCGGCTGCGCTGAAAAACCAGTGCCAGCAGAACCTATGCTGTCCGGTATAGACACTCTAGGGATGGATACCTCCGTGCGCCCGCAGGATGATTACTATCGCTATGCCAACGGAAAATGGTTGGATAGTACTGAAATTCCAGCTGATGAAGTGGGCTGGGGCAGCTATATGACATTGCGTAAAGAGAGCCTGGAACAATCTCGCGTGATTGTTGAGGACGCATCCACCAATGCCGGCAACGATCCTGCTAAAACTAAAATTGGTGATTACTACAAGGCCTTTTTGGACGAGCAAAAAGTTGAAGCTCTAGGTATCACGCCGATTGCTGACTATCTTCAAGCGATTGACCAACTGAGCAGTCATGATGAGGTGGCTAGCTTTTTCGGCAAGGTCAATCCTGATGGTATCGATGGCCCGTTTAATCTCTATGTCGGTCAAGATGACAAACAGGCAACCAACTATATATTGCACTTTTTCGAGTCAGGGCTGGGTCTGCCCGACCGAGATTACTACACCGACAGTTCTGAGCGCGGGCAAGAAATAATTGCTCGGTACCAGCAGTACCTTGGTGACATTCTAGGTCTGGCAGGACATCCTGAGCCCAGCGCGGGAGCACAGCGTATCTTTGATCTTGAGTCGAAACTGGCGGCTAATCAATGGGACAAGGTTGACAATCGCGATGCCGATAAACGCTATAACAAGCTCTCAGGCGAGGAGTTTCATGCATTGCTATCGAACCTGAATATCACCGATTACATGGTAGGTATTGGTATAGAGACCCCCGACTTTGTGCTCGTTGGGCAACCAAGTTATTTTAAAGCGCTGAATACTCTTTTCCGAGAAATTGAGCTGGAGGCGTGGAAAGATTATCTGCGCGCCAACGTGCTCGCTAGCTATGCCAGTTACCTACCCAAGGAGTTTGTCGATACCGGCTTTGGCTTCTATTCTAAGTTCCTCTATGGCCGTCAGGAACAGCAAGCCCGATGGCGTAAGGCGGTTAGTTCGATCAATGGCAACCTTGGTGAGCTTCTCGGACAGCTGTACGTCGCCAAGCACTTTTCAGCCGAATCGAAAGCCCGCATGGTTACCATGGTGGATAATTTGATCGCCGCTTACGCTGAATCAATCAAAAACCTCGACTGGATGAGTGACGAAACTAAGCAGCAATCACTGATTAAGCTCTCCAAGTTCACCCCAAAAATTGGCTATCCCGATACCTGGAGGGACTATTCAGCGTTGACGATCAAAGCTGATGACCTGGTTGGTAACATCAAACGCTCGCGAATCTTTGGACACAATGAGAATATGGCCAAACTGGGTGCACCGATCGATCGCGGTGAGTGGTTTATGGCACCTCAGGAGGTCAATGCATACTACAACCCCGGGATGAACGAGATCGTTTTCCCTGCCGCTTACCTACAACCACCGAACTTTATCCCCGAAGCCGAGGATGCCTATAACTACGGCACCATTGGCACCACCATTGGGCATGAGATTGGTCACGGCTTTGATGATCAGGGCAGCAAGTACGATGGCGATGGGAACCTCAAGAGCTGGTGGACTGATCAAGACCGCGAACAGTTTGAGAAACGCACCAAGGGGCTAGTCGAGCAGTTCAGCAAGTTCGAGGCGCTACCTGGCTTGTTCGTCAATGGCGAGCTGACATTGGGTGAAAATATCGGTGATCTCGGCGGCACCGCCATTGCCCTGCAGGCTTACCGTATGTCCCTTAACGGTAAGACGTCACCGGTCATCGACGGCTTCACTGGGGAACAGCGCTTTTTCCTCGGCAACGCCCAATCAAGCCGCATCAAGTGGCGCGATCAAATTCTCGAGATCATTGTTAAGACCGACCCACACTCTCCAGATGTCTATCGCATCAATGGCGTCTTCCCCAATATGCCTGACTTCTATAGAACCTACGATGTGCAGGCAGGCGATGGCTTATTCCTTCCAGAGGATCAGCGAGTCAAAATTTGGTAGCTGTGGTCAATGACTGATTGAGGTGGCTGGCGGCGCCAGCCACTGAAGCTCATGCCCAGGGAACATTGCCAAACATTAAGACCAAAAACAAAAGCCTCTTCTCGAACTTATTCGGGACGAAAAAAAACCGGACACTGTCCGGTTTTTTAATTGTTCCAAAAACAACTTACTCGCCAGTTGTCTCTGCAACGTCAGCCATATCGTTCGCTGCACGGTCTACCAACTCAACGTAGGCCATAGGTGCGTTGTCACCGGAACGGTTGCCGCACTTTAGGATACGCACATAACCACCGGGACGCTCAAGGAAGCGCGGACCGAGGTCGGAGAACAGCTTGCCGACAGTCGCTTTGTTACGCAGACGGTCAAAAGCCAGACGACGATTAGCAACGCTATCTTCTTTAGCCAGAGTAATAAAAGGCTCGGCAAAACGGCGTAGCTCTTTGGCCTTGGGCAGAGTGGTTTTAATCAGCTCGTGCTCAACCAGAGAAGCGGTCATATTGCGGAACATAGCTCTTTTGTGAGAGCCGGTTTTGTTCAGTTTGCGGCCACTGTAGCGATGACGCATGGTCTTATTCCTTAGTTCGTTGCTTTCTCAGCAATGATATCTCTCAAACTTATTTAACAGCCAGATCAAAAAGGCAATGATTAAACGAGTTCGCGTTCACTTTTTAAACTAGCTGGCGGCCAGTTCTCAAGACGCATGCCAAGAGAAAGACCACGTGAAGCCAAGACATCTTTAATTTCAGTCAGCGACTTCTTGCCCAGGTTTGGTGTCTTCAACAGCTCAACTTCTGTGCGCTGAATCAGATCGCCAATATAATAAATGCTCTCTGCCTTGAGACAGTTCGCAGAACGTACAGTCAACTCAAGATCGTCGACCGGACGCAGAAGGATTGGATCAATCTCTTCTTCTTTTTCTTCTGGCTCGGCAGCCGTTTCACCTTCGAGATTCACAAATACGGCCATCTGCTGCTGCAGAATAGTCGCTGCGCGACGAATCGACTCTTCAGGGTCGATCGTACCATTGGTCTCAAGCTCGAGAATCAACTTATCGAGATCCGTACGGTTCTCAACTCGGGCATTCTCAACGCTGTAAGACACTTTGTGAATCGGGCTGAATGAGGCGTCAATTTGCAGGCGCCCAATCGTTCGGTTCTCTTCATCGCTAATGCGAGAGTCCGATGGCTGATAGCCGCGGCCGCGCTCAACTCTAAGCTGCATATTCAAGTTTGCTTTGCCAGAGATCGTCGCAATCACATGCTCAGGATTGATAATTTCTACGTGGCTATCAACTTCAATATCGCCGGCGGTAACAACACCAGGACCTTTAACGCTGAGTGACAGGGTGGTCTCATCACGACCTTCCATGACCATTGCAACGCCCTTGAGGTTGAGCAGGATTTCCATGACATCTTCATGGACCCCCTCAATCGCACTGTAATCGTGCTCTACACCCTCAATCTCAACTTCGACAATGGCGCAACCAGACATCGAAGAGAGCAGGATACGACGCAGAGCGTTACCCAGCGTGTGCCCGAATCCGCGCTCTAGCGGCTCCAGCACAACCTTGGCATGTGTGGCACTGTAAGACGTTACATCAATATTGCGTGGTGTAAGAAATTCGTTGGCAGAATTTTGCATATTTTTACCCGTGTGGTCTCAAAAATTACTTCGAGTATAGTTCGACGATCAAGTTTTCGTTGATCTCGGCCGGTAAATCAGAACGATCCGGATTGCGCGTAAACGTGCCTTCCATCTTGTTATTATCGACCTGCATCCATTCAACTTCACCACGTTGTGCCGCTAGCTGCATGGCAGTCTGAACGCGCAACTGCTTCTTAGATTTCTCACGCAGACCAACAACATCACCTTCCTGAACTTTGAATGAAGGGATATTGACCTTCTGACCGTTAACCAAAATCGAATTGTGGGCAACCAGTTGACGAGATTCAGCGCGAGTTGCGCCAAAGCCCATACGGTAGACAACATTGTCGAGACGGCGCTCTAACAGGGTCAACAGATTTTCGCCTGTATTGCCCTTTTGACGCGCAGCATCTTTGTAATAGTTGCGGAACTGCTTTTCTAGTACGCCGTAAATACGGCGGACTTTTTGTTTCTCACGCAGCTGAACACCGTAATCAGACAGACGACCGCGACGCTGACCATGCTGGCCTGGTGCGCTATCTGCTCGACACTTTGATTCCAGCGGGCGTACGCCACTCTTGAGGAACAAGTCAGTTCCCTCACGGCGTGATAATTTACAAGTTGGTCCAAGATATCTAGCCATTCTCTGTCTCTCTTACACGCGACGCTTTTTGGGTGGACGACAGCCATTGTGTGGCACAGGCGTCACATCCGTAATATTGGTGATTTTATAACCGGCATTGTTCAGTGCACGAACCGCAGACTCGCGACCGGGGCCAGGACCCTTCACTTGAACATCGAGGTTTTTCAAACCGTAATCCTTTGCTGCCTCGCCGGCGCGCTCAGCTGCAACCTGCGCAGCAAAGGGCGTGCTCTTACGAGAGCCACGGAAGCCAGACCCACCTGACGTAGCCCAGGAAAGCGTATTTCCCTGGCGATCAGTGATCGTAACAATGGTATTGTTGAAAGAAGCATAGATGTGAGCAACACCATCTATTACTGTCTTCTTAACCTTTTTACGGGCCGTTTTAGCTGCTGCTTTTGCCATTAGGAATCCTAATTATCTTTTGATGGGACGACGTGGCCCTTTACGGGTCCGTGCATTCGTCTTAGTACGCTGTCCACGTACTGGCAAATTCCGTCGATGGCGCAGGCCGCGATAGCAACCCAAATCCATCAGACGTTTAATGTTCATACTGTTCTCTCTGCGCAGGTCACCCTCAACTTCGTTGGTTCCTACAGCAGCACGCAACAAATCAAGTTGCGCCTCGTCCAATGCAGCGATCTTTGTGTCTTCTGCAATACCCACATCCGCGCAGATCTTCTTTGCGGTAGGGCGACCAATACCAAACACGTAAGTCAGCGAAATCACTGCATGTTTGTTATCAGGAATGTTGACACCGGCAATACGGGCCATTCACATTACTCCACTTATACTAAGGGTTTAACCAATACCCACGAGCCACGCAGTAACACTGCGAAAAGGCGCGGTAGGATACCGATAGATCCATCAAAAATCAACCAGATTATCCCTGACGCTGCTTATGACGCGGTTCAACATTACAGATAACACGAACCACACCTTTGCGGCGGACAACTTTACAATTTCGACAAATCTTTTTAACCGATGCACGTACTTTCACGACATCACCTCTTTATTTACGGCCAACATTTTTAAGGTTGGCCTTTTTCATCAGCGAATCATACTGCTGCGACATTAGATGTGACTGCACTTGAGCCATAAAATCCATTGACACAACAACCGCAATCAATAGTGATGTACCACCTAAGTAGAAGGGCACATTAAAGTACACATTCAAGAACTGAGGCATCAAACAAATCAGGGTGATATAAATACCGCCAATCAATGTTAAACGTGTAGTCACACTATCGATATATTTTGCAGTGTGCTCTCCAGGACGTATCCCGGGTAGATAAGCACCACCTTTTTTCAAGTTGTCAGCCACTTCTCTCGGGTTGTACATCAACGCCGTGTAAAAGAAGCTGAAGAAAATAATCAAGCTCGAGAACATCAACACATAGAGTGGTTGCCCTGGACCTATCAATAACGAAATATCCTGTAACCAATCTGGCGCATTGGTTGCAGACCCAAACCACTGGCTTATCGAGGCTGGGAATAACAATAAACTACTGGCAAAAATAGCCGGTATAACACCCGCCATATTCACCTTAAGTGGCAGATGCGAGCTCTGAGCGTTATAGGCCTGACGACCCTGACGCTGAGCATAGTTAACCGTCAAACGACGTTGGCCACGCTCTATAAATACTACAAAGTAGACCACCGCGACAGCGATCAACAGCACGAACACCAAGACCAACGAATTCAAATCACCTTGCCTGGCCGACTCTAACGCCTGACCTATGGCACCGGGTATACCTGCAACAATACCGGCAAAGATCAACATCGAAATCCCGTTACCAATACCGCGCTCTGTGATCTGCTCACCCAACCACATAAGAAATACTGCGCCGGCCACTAGAGACGAAATAGCAACCATATAAAACATGGTGTTAACTTCGTAAGCCAAGCCCTGCGAGGCGAAGCCGACGGCCATCGCTGTGCCCTGAATCAGAGCCAACAACACAGTGCCGTATCTCGTGTACTGGTTAATCTTGCGGCGACCGCTGTCACCTTCCTTCTTTAATTGCTCTAATGCAGGAACTGTCGCTGACAGCAGCTGCATAATGATCGACGCCGAGATGTAGGGCATAACACCCAGAGCCAAAATGCTCATTCTCTCAAGCGCACCACCAGAAAACATATTAAACAGGCCGAGATAGGTGCCCTGGTTCTGCGTAAACAGTTCCGCTAAACGATCGGGATCAAATCCTGGAACCGGAATGTGCGTACCTATGCGATAGATAATAATCGCAATGAACAAAAAGCGAAGGCGAGCCCACAGCTCGCCCAGTCCCTTCCCATTGCCTGTCGGCATAGTACCCGGCTTGGCCATCGGTTAGTCTTCTACCTTTCCGCCAGCGGCTTGAATAGCAGCCAGTGCACCTTTTGTTGCGCCTACGCCTTTCAGAGTAACCGCCTTGGTCACTTCACCTGAGGCAAATACTTTTGCTCGAGTGATGCTGTTATTAATAATGCCAGCTTCACGCAGCGAGTCGATCGTGACGACGCCACCCTCAACCTTGTCTAGCTCAGACAATCTAATCTCGGCTGTCACAGCCGCCAGTCGCGAGGTAAAGCCGTATTTGGGCAGACGCTTCTGCAAAGGCATCTGACCGCCTTCGAAGCCTGGACGAACGGAACCGCCAGAACGCGCCTTTTGACCTTTGTGGCCGCGGCCACCAGTCTTACCAATACCACTGCCGATACCACGACCGCAGCGCTTGCCTTCTTTAATTCGACCCGGAGCCGGGCTAAGGGTATTTAGGTGCATCTTAAGCTTCCTCAACCTGCAACATATAATTAACTTTATTGATCATGCCACGAACTGATGGAGTGTCTTCAACTTCAACAGTGTGGCCGATACGACGCAAACCCAAACCAGAAACACAGGCTTTGTGATTCTGTAAGCGACCGATAGTGCTTTTGGTCTGAGTAACCTTAATTTTTTTCAATTTAGCTTTTGCCATGATCTACTTCCAATAACTGACGCTGTGAAGCTGTCACTTAGTTGAGGATTTCTTCCACTGATTTGCCGCGCTTCGCTGCAACGTCATCCGGTGATTTCATATCTCGCAGTGCTTTAAACGTTGCACGAACGACATTGACCGGATTGGTTGAGCCGTAGCACTTTGCCAGTACGTTTTGCACACCGGCGAGCTCCAGCACCGAGCGCATCGCGCCGCCGGCAATTACACCAGTACCGTCAGAGGCGGGCTGCATATAGATCTTCGACGCAGCGTGAATACCTTTAGTCGGATACTGGATAGTGCTGCCATCAAGCGCGACATCAATCATGTTGCGACGAGCAGCTTCCATAGCCTTCTGAATCGCCTGGGGCACTTCACGAGCCTTACCGCGACCGAAGCCAACCTTGCCATTGCCGTCACCGACAACAGTCAATGCAGTGAAAGCAAAAATGCGACCGCCTTTAACCGTCTTTGCAACACGGTTAACCTGAACCAGCTTCTCCATCATTCCTTCAGCTGCAGAATCTTTCTGATCTGTAAAAGCCATATCGTCTACCTATTAAAATTCGAGGCCGGCTTCACGCGCGGCGTCAGCCAGTGCTTTTACACGGCCATGGTACTTAAAGCCACTGCGGTCAAAGGCCACTTTAGTGACACCCGCAGCAACTGCGCGCTCGGCAACCAACTTGCCGACAGCAGAGGCGGCATCTGTATTGCCGGTGCTGCTACCACGCAAATCTTTTTCTACCGTCGAGGCGCTCGCTAAAACACGATCACCATCGGCAGCAATAATCTGCGCATAAATATGACGCGGAGTACGGTTTACACACAAACGCGTGGAACCTAGTTCGCGGATTTTCATGCGTACACGCTTAGCGCGACGCTGGCGTGAAATTTTCTTATCGCTCATCGTATTACCCTAATTACTTCTTCTTGGCCTCTTTGCGTCTTACGTGCTCACCAGAGATTCTAACTCCCTTACCTTTGTAAGGCTCCGGTGGACGGAAGGCGCGGATTTCAGCTGCGGCTTGACCCAACACCTGCTTATCCGAGGATTTCAGTAAAATTTCAGTCTGACTTGGCGTTTCAGCAGTGACACCCTGCGGCAACTCATATACCACGGGATGGGAAAAACCTAAGGTCAGATTAATCTTATTACCCTGAACCTGAGCTCTGTAACCAACACCGACCAGATCAAGTTTTTTCTCAAAGCCTTGAGATACACCGGTAACCATGTTGTTGACCAGCGCTCTAGTAGTACCAGACATTGCGCGAGCAAATTTGGCACTAGAGCGAGCAGAAAACGTCAGCACGTTATCATTCTGCACAATCTCAACATCAGGATTGATTGGCATCGCTAGCGAGCCGATCTTACCTTTGACTGTTATCTCGGAGCCGCCGATGGTGACTTGTACACCACTGGGCAGTTCGACTGGATTATTTGCAACTCTAGACATCTCGTTTTCCTATCAGAATACGGTGCAAAGCACTTCACCGCCGATACCGGCAGCGCGGGCAGCACGATCAGTCATCACACCATTACTGGTGGAGACAATAGCAATGCCTAAACCGCTGCGGACTTTAGGAATAGCTGAGCTACCCTTGTACTGGCGCAGACCAGGCTTGCTAATACGTGTAATTTCTTCAATAACTGGCTTTCCTTCGAAATACTTAAGCGCAACAGTCATTGTCGGCTTAACCTCATCAGTCACAGAGAAACCAGAAATATAGCCTTCATCTTGCAAAACCTTGGCGACAGACGCCTTGAGCTTTGAAGCTGGCATGGATACTTCGGGCTTGCTGCGATGATGCGCATTGCGAATGCGAGTCAACATATCGGATAAAGGATCTTGCATACTCATATCGTTTGGCTCCTCAAACTTACCAGCTGGATTTAACCAGGCCAGGAATCTCACCGCGCATTGCTGACTCACGCAGTTTGTTTCGGCACAGGCCAAACTTTCGGTATACACCGTGTGGACGGCCTGTAATTCTACAGCGATTACGCTGACGAACTGGGCTCGCATCACGCGGCAACTTTTGCAAACTAACTTGCGCGTTCCAACGGTCTTCGTCAGACGCATTCACATCACTAATTACCGCTTTAATAGCAGCACGCTTCTCAGCGAACTTAGCAACAGTTTTGGTGCGCTTGTGCTCGCGCTGAACCATGGATACTTTAGCCATTTACCTACAACCTCAACTTTTCAGCGGGAAGTTAAAGGCGCGCAACAGAGCACGACCTTCATCGTCGTTTCGAGCAGTGGTGGTGATAGTAATATCAAGACCACGCAACTTATCAATCTTTTCGTAATCGATCTCAGGGAAAATGATTTGCTCACTCACACCCATGGAAAAATTACCGCGCCCATCAAACTGCTTAGGGCTAATGCCACGAAAATCACGAATACGCGGAATGGCAATGCCAACCAGACGCTCAAGGAATTCATACATACGATCACTACGCAGTGTTACCTTGGTACCAATCGGCCAGCCCTGACGCACTTTAAAGCCTGCAATCGACTTGCGCGCATTATTGATGACTGGCTTTTGGGCAGCAATCAACGTTAGGTCAGCCACCGCATTTTCCAATGACTTTTTGTCACCGATTGCTTCACCAACACCCATATTGAGCGTGATTTTGGTGATGCGTGGAATCTCCATCACATTAGCCAGCCCGAGCTCTTCTTTAAGCTTCGGTGCCAACTCATTTTTGTATAATTCTTTAAGCCTTGCCATTTCGATTACCTGTTTCCTAAGCGTCTACGGCTTCGCCGTTAGACTTGAAGATACGAATCTTCTTGTTATCTTCCAGAATCTTAAAGCCAACTCGATCCGCTTTGTTTGTCCCACCATTAAAGATAGCTACATTAGAAACCTGAATTGGAGCTTCTTTCTCAATAATTCCACCGGGAACACCCGCTTGCGGATTGGGCTTCTGATGCTTTTTAATCATCTGAATACCAGACACCAGTAGACGGTTATCATCCAAAACCTTCAGGACCTTACCGCGCTTACCTTTATCTTTACCGGCAACAACGATCACTTCGTCGTCGCGTTTAATTTTGAGCATTGCCATTTCTAAATCCTCGCTTACAGCACTTCAGGTGCTAGGGAAATAATTCGCATAAACTTCTCAGTCCGAAGCTCACGAGTTACCGGCCCAAAAATACGTGTACCAATCGGTGCCAGGTTAGCATTCAGCAGTACCGCAGCGTTGTCGTCAAACTTGATCAAACTACCATCCTGTCGACGCAACCCTTTCTTGGTACGCACCACTACGGCGCTCATTACCTGACCTTTCTTTACCTTGCCACGTGGAATCGCTTCCTTGACAGTGACTTTAATAACATCACCAACACGGGCATAACGGCGGTGTGAACCACCGAGTACTTTGATACACATCACACGACGCGCACCGCTGTTGTCTGCAACATCAAGATAACTTTCTGTTTGAATCATTTTCTTACTCCGAACCCTTTACCGTCGACAGACTTATTCTGTTACAGCACGCTCGTCAATATTGACCAGTTTCCACGCCTTGTCTTTAGAGACAGGACGGCACTCTGCGATCGTTACCAAATCGCCTTCACGCGCACCATTATCTTCATCGTGCGCTTTAATCTTTGTCGACTTGGTTAAGATCTTCCCGTACACCGGGTGCTTAACACGCCGCTCGACCAAGACAGTCACTGTCTTGTTCATTTTGTCACTGACAATACGACCAGTCAGCGTCCGCGAGCTCGTTTGTAATTCAGACATTGTTATTCCCCTGCCTTTTGGTTGAGCAATGTTTTCAATCGCGCAATATTTCTGCGCGTCTGCTTCACCTTGTGGCTCTCGTTTAACTGACCAGTGGACAACTGCATACGCAGATTAAACTGCTGCTTGAGCTCGCCAATCAATGCGGCCTCTAGCTCTTCACTTGTCTTTTCACGCAATTCGTTAGCTTTCATCTTTACATCACCGTGCGTTTAACAAAGGTGGTTGCAATCGGCAGTTTAGCCGCAGCGAGAGTAAATGCTTCGCGCGCAATCTCTTCACTTACACCTTCCATTTCATAAAGAACCTTGCCTGGCTGGATCAATGCAACCCAGTACTCGACATTACCCTTACCTTTACCCATTCGCACTTCAAGCGGCTTGTTGGTTATCGGCTTATCTGGGAATACTCGAATCCAGATTTTACCACCACGCTTGATGTGACGGGTCATAGCGCGACGAGCCGCCTCGATCTGACGCGCAGTCAGACGACCGCGACCAGACGCTTTGAGACCAAACTCACCAAAGCTGACTTTGCTGCCGCGCTGCGCCAAGCCACGGTTGCGGCCCTTGTGCATCTTGCGGAATTTTGTACGTTTTGGTTGCAGCATTTCGCTTTACCCTTATCGCTTGTTTCTTGTGTCTTGTTTCTTGGCAGGCGCTTGCTCAGCTTCCTCACCACCCAGAACTTCACCTTTGAAGATCCATACCTTGACACCAATAATGCCGTATGTGGTATTGCCCTCAGCAGTTGCATAATCAATATCAGCTCGCAGCGTGTGCAATGGAACACGTCCTTCGCGATACCATTCAGAGCGCGCAATTTCAGCACCCCCCAAACGACCACCAACCTGAATCTTGACACCCAACGCGCCACCGCGCATTGCATTCTGAACCGCTCGCTTCATAGCGCGACGGAACATAACACGGCGCTCTAACTGCTGAGCTACGTTCTGCGCAACAAGGTTCGCATCCAGATCAGGCTTGCGAATCTCTTCAATATTGATATTGACCGCACAGCCCATCTTAGCCGCTATTTCGTTGCGTAACTTCTCAACGTCTTCGCCCTTCTTGCCAATAACGATGCCCGGGCGCGCCGTATGAATAGTAATTCGTGCGCTGTCAGATGGACGCTCAATATCAATGCGACTAACGGATGCGTGAGCGAGCTTCTTTCTAATAAAATCCCGAACAGTCAAGTCCTGATAGAGCTTGTCCGCATAGTCCTTGTTACCCGCATACCAAGTTGAGGTATGCTTTTTAACAATACCTAGACGGATGCCAGTTGGATGTACTTTTTGACCCATGGAATGGTCTCCCGAACCTAATTCTACTTTTCAGCGACTTTTACAGTGATGTGACAACTGCGCTTAAAAATTCGATCAGCGCGACCTTTTGCTCGCGGCTTAATGCGCTTCATGGTCATGCCTTCGTCGACAAAAATAGTCGACACTTTCAGCTCATCCACATCCGCACCATCGTTATGCTCGGCGTTAGCAATTGCCGACTCGAGCACCTTTTTAATAATATCCGCGCCCTTCTTACCGCTGAACTGCAAAATATCTAATGCATCTTCAACAGCCTTGCCACGAATTTGATCAGCAACCAGACGCGCTTTTTGCGCTGACAGTCTGGCCCCTCTTAATTTTGCTTGTACTTCCACAATCCGCTACCTCTTTGCTTATCGCTTGGCTTTTTTATCCGCCACGTGACCCTTATAGGTACGCGTTGGAGAAAATTCACCCAGCTTATGGCCAACCATTTCTTCGTTGACTAAAACAGGAATATGTTGACGACCGTTGTGGACAGCAATGGTTAGACCAACCATATCCGGTAAGATCATCGAACGACGCGACCAAGTTTTAATTGGGCGGCGGTCGTTTGCTGCTGCCGCAACTTCAACCTTCTTCGCAAGATGAAGGTCAATGAATGGTCCTTTCTTTAGAGAGCGTGGCACGTTTGCTTTCCTCTTCTATTCTGTTTTAGTCAGCGCTTATTTGCGGCGACGAATAATGTATTTGTCAGTGCGCTTATTCTTGCGCGTCTTGTAACCTTTGGTCGGCATGCCCCATGGAGATACTGGATGACGGCCGCCCGAAGTACGTCCCTCACCACCACCATGCGGGTGATCGACTGGGTTCATCGCCACACCGCGTACGGTTGGACGAATACCACGCCAGCGGATGCGCCAGCCTTGCCCAATGAACGCAGGCTGTGCTCACTGTTACAAACTTCACCAAGAGTTGCGCGGCAGCCGACTGGCAATTTGCGCATCTCACCACTGCGCAAACGCACTGTGGCATAACTGGCATCACGAGCAACTAACTGAACTGAAGCCGCAGCACTACGTGCAATCTGTGCACCTTTACCTGGCTTCATCTCAACACAGTGCACTGTGGAGCCGACTGGAATCTTCAACAGCGGAAGAGTGTTACCAACCTTAATCGGAGAGTCATCACCTGACTGAACAGTATCGCCAGCCGACACACCTTTGGGAGCAATAATGTAACGACGCTCACCGTCGGCATAACATAANAGTGCAATGTGTGCNCTGCGGTTTGGATCGTACTCTAAACGCTCAACTGTCGCCGGAATGCCGTCTTTGTTGCGCTTGAAATCAATAATGCGGTAATGCTGCTTGTGACCACCACCAATGTGACGCACGGTAATGCGACCACTGCTGTTACGTCCACCGCTTCTTTTCTTCGGCGCCAACAAAGGACCGTATGGCGCGCCCTTGTGCAAATCCGGAGTAACGACGCTAACAACAAAGCGACGACCCGGAGATGTTGGTTTTCTTTTAATAACTGCCATGACTAAACCCTTACTCCGCTACTGCAAAGTCAATGTCTTGACCTTCAGCAAGACGAACATAAGCCTTGCGCCAATCGCTGCGGCGGCCTATGCCAGTGCGCGTTCGGCGCGTCTTACCCTTGACGTTGACTACTCGAACATCATCAACCTGGACATCAAACAGCTGCTCTACAGCACGCTTGACTTCCAATTTGCTGGCGTCAGTAGCAACCTTAAAAACGACCTGAGTTGCCGCACCCGATGACATTGCTGATTTCTCAGTAACGTGTGGCCCTAACAACACCTTGAAGACTCTTTCTTGGTTCATGCCAGAAGCTCCTCAAGTTTCTTCAGCGCTGGAACAGTGACCAACACCTTTTCAAAATTAATTAAACTAACCGGATCTACCGCCGCTGCGTCACGAACATCAACCTTGTGCAGATTGCGCGAAGAGAGGTACAGATTCTCACTAACCTCTTCAGTGACGATCATCACTTCGGTCAAACCGAACTCTTGCAGCTTGGCGATCAGGTGCTTGGTCTTAGGCGCATCGAGATCAAACTCTTCAACGACGATCAGACGCTCCTGACGAGCCAGCTCAGAGACAATAGAACGCATCGCCGAGCGATACATTTTTCGGTTTAGCTTTTGACCGTGATCCTGAGGCTGTGCAGCAAATGTAACGCCGCCCCCGCGCCAGATTGGGCTGCGGATAGTACCAGCTCGAGCGCGACCGGTTCCCTTTTGACGGAATGGCTTGCGGCCACCGCCCGAAACAGCTGAGCGATTCTTCTGCCCGCGAGTACCCTGGCGGGCGCCTGCAAGGAAGGCCACAACTGTCTGGTGAACCAGATCCTGATTAAACTCTGTTCCAAACGCTAACTCAGAAACTTCAACAGTTCCTTTATTACCTTTGGGTGTCGCAATTGCTAATTCCATGGACACTCCCCTTTACGCCTTGACTGCCGGACGAACAACAACATTGCCACCAGGCGCGCCAGGAACGGCACCCTTGATTAACAGCAAATTGCGCTCAGCATCGACACGTACAATTTCAAGATTTTGTGTAGTAACTTGCGCGTTACCCATTTGTCCGGCCATCTTCTTTCCTTTGAAGACCTTACCTGGCGATTGGTTTTGACCAATCGAACCGGGCGCACGGTGGGATAGCGAGTTACCGTGAGTAGCATCTTGCATGGCAAAATTCCAACGCTTAACACCGCCCTGGAAGCCCTTACCTTTGGAAGTACCAGTAACATCGACCATTTGACCAGCCTCAAAACGCTCAACAGTAAGTGATCCACCTACCTCAAACGATTCGCTGCTGCCTTCGGAACGAAATTCCCAGAGCCCACGGCCAGCCTCAACGCCAGCTTTGGCGAAGTGACCTGCTTGAGGCTTGCTTACTCGGGATGCTTTACGTGAACCAGTAGTGATCTGAATAGCTGAATAACCATCCGTCTCTACTGACTTAATCTGGGTAACATGATTAGGGGTCGCTTCGACAACTGTCACCGGAATCGACACACCGTCTTCAGTGAATACGCGAGTCATGCCGCATTTGCGACCAACTATACCTATACTCATTTTTTTAACCTCTTAAGCGTACGGGGCTGTTACCCGCTACGGCTGCCTATTCCAAGACATTACACTTTAGTGTTTGCCCGGCATTTCTGCCGAACCGCTACAGTCGTCGTTAGCTCAAGCTAATTTGAACTTCAACGCCTGCTGCAAGATTCAATTTCATAAGCGCATCAACAGTTTTTTCTGTTGGCTCGACAATGTCGATTAAACGCTTGTGCGTGCGAATTTCGTACTGGTCGCGCGCATCCTTATTTACGTGTGGAGAGATCAGTACTGTGTACTTTTCTTTCCGAGTCGGCAGTGGGATCGGTCCTCTGATCTGCGCACCTGTGCGCCGTGCCGTTTCAACAATTTCCTGTGTAGACGTGTCGATCAACTTGTGATCAAACGCCTTGAGGCGAATCCTGATGCTTTGGTTTTGCATGGAATCGAAACTCCGCTATCTCTACTAAAACTCCAGGGTTAGCAGTTGCCAGCCCCGAAAAAGGAGCGCGAATTCTAGTGCCGCACCCTAGGACTGTCAAGCTAATTTGCACTGGAAACTAAATTAATTAAAACCTCTTAGCTAGAGCTCATGTACACTTTGGCTAGAGGTCAAAAAAGGGGCCCGGAGGCCCCTTTTTATCGGATGTAGCAGATTACTCAATAATCTTAGCAACCACACCAGCGCCTACTGTTCGGCCACCCTCACGGATAGCAAAACGCAAGCCT
>JGI20156J14371_10000398_pt1 | contig 38141 bp, 37 predicted proteins | sample COG_06_FD_14371 | JGI IMG/M metagenome (IMG submission 14371)
TAAGAATAGATTTTTTTTCTCTATCAAGTAACAGAGCGTAGTTACTTAAAACTTTATTTTTTACTTTAGTATTAATCTTTTTTTCAGATGCTTTTCTTGCTTTGATGCCAATTAAATTCATTAATTTATTCATTTTATAGCTCTACCATATCATCTTTGTGAATAACTTCTGATTTAGCAACATATCCTAATAATTTTTCTATCTCATTAGAATGATGTCCCATAATTTTGGATATTTCGTCAGATGTAAAAGAACTTAAACCTCTAGCACACTCGCTATTTTTTTTATCTAAAATTTTTATATGGTCGCCTTTATTAAATTTTCCAGTGATTTTTTTAATTCCTGCAGCTAGTAAACTTTTTCCAGATTTTAAAGCTTTTTTTGCACCGTCATCGATTATGATTGCACCTTTAGGAGCAACTGAACTAATGATCCATTTTTTTCTAGCATCAAGTTTTGAAACTTTAGGGCTAAACCAAGTACAATAATTTTTATCAATAATTCGAGATATAGGATGGGCATACAATCCATTAGCAATAATCATGTTACAACCTGCTAATTGACAGATTTTTGCTGCTTCAATTTTAGTTTGCATACCTCCACTACCATATTCGTTGATACCTTTAATATTAACTTCTTTTAAATCTTTTTTTAAATCAATTACTTTTTTTATCAATTTAGCATCTTTAAATATTTTTGGATTTTTCGTGTAAAGTCCATCTACATCCGAAAGAAGAATTAACGTATCAGCATTAGTTATTTGAGCTACCCTTGACGCTAATCTATCGTTATCGCCATATTTTATTTCTGTTGTGGCTATAGTGTCATTTTCATTCACAATTGGAATAAAACCAAGATCAAATAAATTTTCAAAAGTTCTTTTTGCATTTAAAGACCTTCTTCTCTCCTCGGTATCTTCAAGAGTTAGTAAAATTTGTGAAATATTTAATCTATATTTACTAAATGTCTGAGAAAATAAATTCATTAACTCTATTTGACCAATGGACGCTATAGCTTGGCTTTTGTCTAGTTTAATATTTTTTTTATTAAAATTCATTTTTTTACAGCCAAGAGCTATTGCACCAGAACTAACAATAACAATTTTTTGATTTTTATCTTTTAATTTTTGAATATCTTTTGCAAAGCTTGAAAGCCATTTTTTTCTTATTTTCTTATTACCATCAACTAGAAGTGAAGAGCCAATTTTAATAACAATTATTTTTGAATCTTTAAGATACATACGATAATAGTTTTGCTTTAATCTTAGATATAGAATCTTTTTCTAAAGTTGTCATAGTCATTATTTCACAATTTTTACCCTTAGAAAAATGATCAATTACCTCCCGAACAGTACTTTCATCAACCAAATCTATTTTGTTAAGTACTACTAATTCCTTTTTTTCAAGTAATTTTGAGCTATAATTTTTTAATTCATTTTTAACTTGTTCATAAGAGTCATTAAGGTCTAAATTTGTAATATCTATTAAATGTAATAATGATTTGCATCTTTCAATGTGTTTTAAAAATTGAATTCCAAGACCCACACCTTCATGCGCACCCTCTACAAGACCAGGAATATCAGCTATAGTTATTTCTTTATCATCGTAAGATGCAACTCCAAGATTAGGATTAAGAGTAGTAAATCTGTAATTGGCAATTTTTGGATTTGCATTTGTTATTGCGGCTAGCAAACTTGACTTTCCTGCATTAGGCAATCCAATTATACCAATATCAGCAATAGTTTTTAATTGAAGCCATATTGTAAACTCTTCACCAATAGCACCTTTAGTAAATTTTCTAGGTGCTCTATTTGTTGAACTTTTAAATCTAGTATTCCCAAGTCCACCTTTACCACCAATTCCTGCAACAAATTCTTCTCCCTTTTTATTAAAATCAAATATTAAAGTTTTGTTATCTTCTTCAAAAACTTGAGTACCAAGTGGTACTTTTAAAATTAAATCATCACCACTTTTTCCTGTACGATTCTGTCCAGCTCCATTTTCTCCTCGTTGAGCTTTATGATGTTGTTGAAATCTATAATCAATTAGTGTGTTAAGATTTTCTTCAGCTCTTAAAATTATAGATCCACCTTTACCACCATCACCTCCATCGGGACCCCCATATTCAACATACTTTTCTCTTCTGAAACTTGGTGAGCCGTCTCCACCATTACCAGCTTTAATATAAATTTTTACTTGATCTAGGAATTTCATAATACAACATCTATTTAAGTTGTACTATTAATTGGGCTTTACTGAAACGAAAGTTCTATCTGCTTTAGATTTTTTGAATACAACTTTACCTTCTATAACTGAAAAAATTGAATGGTCTTTACCCATTCCTACATTTTCACCAGGAAAAATTTTAGTTCCTCTTTGTCTTACAATTATATTTCCAGGTATTACTTTTTCACCACCATACTTTTTAACACCAAGCCTTCGCCCAGCACTATCTCGTCCGTTTCTCGATGATCCACCTGCTTTTTTTGTTGCCATAACTTACCTAATTTATTTGCTTGCTACCACTGTTTTTGTTTTAACTTCAGCTTCAACTTTTTTAGTTGGTGTAACCATTTTTTCTGCTTCAGATAAAACTTTACCATCTTTAGAAAAAATTTTATTAATTCTAATCATTGTGTGTTCTTGTCTATGTCCGTTTTTTCTTCTTGAATTATGTCTTCTTCTTTTTTTGAAGATTAAGATAGTTCTATCTTTACCATTTTTAAGTAAATCAGCTTCCACTTTAGCACCTTCAACATGTGGAGCACCTATTTCTATAGATTTATCGTCTCCATATGCAAGAATTTCATTAAATTCTATTTTAGATTCAGGCTTTGAATCTGGCAATTTTTCAATTTTCAGAATTTCACCAGCTTTTACTTTATACTGTTTTCCACCTGTTTTTATTATAGCGTATGACATAGTAAGAATTTAAATTTAAGTTACCGCAATATAGTTGTAGCAAGGTTTTAGTCAAGTTGAATTAACTAGAAATTATCCTTTAAATCTCTCAATTTTGAAAAGGATTCAACATTTTTTGCTCTTAAAAATATATTGCATTCCATTTCATCTTTAAGAGTGGATGGAATAGTAGGCAGGTTTTTTTTAAGCTTTTCATTAATTTTTGATATTTTATTTTGTAAATTTAAATTTTCAGGTTCATACTTGATACAAAATTTTGAATTTTGAAGCGTATATTCATGTCCACAATAAATTTCGGTTTCATCAGGAAGGCTTTTTAATTTATTTAAAGAATTAAACATTTCCTCATAAGTACCTTCAAAAATTTTGCCACAACCAAGAGAAAATAGTGTATCGCCAGTAAAGATCATTTTATCATTAAAAAAATGAAAACTAATATGACCAGTCGTATGGCCAGGAATATGAATAATTTTTGCTTCAAAATTATCAGCTTTCCAAATTTGTCCATCTTCAACCAAAACTTCAATTTCTGGAATTCTGTTGGAGTCATCTTTATAGCCAATTACAATGGAATTGTATTTTTTTTTAAGATCTTGATTGCCTCCAATGTGGTCAAAATGATGGTGAGTATTTAAAATATATTTTAAATTAATATTTTCTTTTTCTATAAAATTTATAACTGGTTCAGCTTCACTAGGATCGATAACACATGCGGTATTATTAGATTCATCAATCATTAAATAACTGTAGTTATCTTGTAAGCATGGAATTATTTCAATTCTCATATTATTTCTCAATTAAAAATATACCTAGATCAGCAAATAAGTTTTTAACACCTAGATTAGTATCATTGATTAATGAAACGTTCTCATTATTTAGAGCTAATGATTTGAAAATTTTAAAATTTCTAGATTTTACAAAATAAACAAAATCTTTAATTGTACACATATGTAAATTTGGAGTGTTATACCATTCATCAGGTAAGGTTTTAGTTATAGGCATTGTTCCTTTGGTTAGTAAATGTAATCTTATTTTCCAATAACCAAAATTAGGAATAGTAACAATTGCTTTTTTACCAACTCTTAATAATTCATTTATTACTAGTTCAGGGTTTAGAAATGCCTGAAGTGTTTGACTTAATACAACATAATCAAAAGATTTATCTGGAAATTGTTTTAAATCTTTTTCAGCATTTCCCTCAATAACAGTTAGACCTTTTGCAATACATTCTTGTACCCTATTTTTTGATAATTCTAATCCTCTAATATTAATATTTTTATTATCTTTTAAAAATTCCATCAGAGTGCCATCTGCACAACCAACATCTAAAACTTTTTTATCTTTTTCGATTAGGTTGGCAATAACTTTGAATTCATTTTTCATAATTAATCTTCTATATAAGACTTGTCTAAAAAATTTTTAAGAGCATTGAGAAAATCTGGAACATTAAGCAAAAAAGAATCATGTCCTTTGTCTGACTCAATTTCTACAAAACCTACATCNGCACCAATAGCATTTAAAGCAATTACGATATCTTTATTTTCCTGAGTGGGATAAAGCCAATCTGAAGTAAAAGATATTATAAANAATTTGGCTTTAGATTCTTTAAAAGCATCCGATAAATTTCCATTAAATTGTTTGCCCAAATCGAAGTAATCCATAGCTCTAGTGATATAAAGATAACTATTTGCATCAAATCTATCCACAAAAACTGATCCTTGATATCTTAGATAGCTTTCAATTTGAAAATCTGCATCAAAACCAAATTTAAAATCTTCTCTTTCTTGTAACTTTCTTCCAAATTTTTCTTGAAGGCCTTTTTTTGAAAGATATGTAATATGAGCTGCCATTCTTGCAACTGCCAAACCCTTATTAGGTATAGTATCTTTAGAATTATAATTTCCTTCATTCCAATTACTATCTGCAGCAATTGCTTGTCTTCCAAGTTCATTAAAAGCAATATTTTGTGCAGAATGACTCGAGGTACACGCAATAGGGATTACCGTTTTTGCTTTATCTGGAAAATTACTGATAAATTGTAAAACTTGCATTCCACCCATTGATCCTCCCACAACAGAAAAAAGTTTTTTTATACCAAAGTGATCAAGTAAATTATTCTGAGCATTTACCATATCATTGATAGTGATTACGGGAAAATTTGTACCAAAAATTTTTTGTGTATCAGGATCCTTATGACTTGGTCCATATGACCCCAAACATCCACCAATTACATTTGAGCAAATTATAAAATATTTATTAGTATCAATTGCTTTACCAGGGCCTACTGCATATGACCACCAACCATCTTTATTTGTAATTGGGTTTAAGCCAGTTACAAATTGATCTCCAGTAAGTGCATGAAAAACTAAAATAGCGTTATCTTTTTTTTCATTCAAAGATCCATAGGTTTCATATGCAATTGGAAAATCATTAATAGTTTTTCCACAATCTAACTTAAGTGGTTTTTTAATTATTAGAGTTTTTAAGCTTATCTCTGTATTCATAATAAAAGCTATTATTTGAATTGAGAGAAAAAAAACAATTTTAGCGGTTTTTTTTAAGCGCTCGCAATTCAGTTAAATCAGCGCATAAATTTTGTACAAGATGTTATTTATTATGTCAATTTTTTTAAAAAATACCTTATTCTATGTAAAAATTTATAATTTTATCTATAAAGAACTCATAAATTAAAAAAATGACTACTCCAAAATTTAAAAATTTTAACATCGAGCCTTATAAGCCAGGCAAATCTAAAATTAATAAACTAAAAAATATTATTAAATTATCAGCAAATGAGTCAGCTTTAGGGATGAGTGCCAAGGCAACCAAGATAATATCTAGTAAAAAGTTAAATTTAGAGAGGTATCCTGACGGTAAATCTCAAAATTTAAGAAAAGAAATATCAAAAAAATTTAAATGTAATCCTGACAAAATTATATGTGGAGCGGGTTCGGATGAAGTTATTCAAATGATCTGTCAATTATTTTTGAAGCCAAAAGATGAAGTTATAGTTCCAGAATATAGTTTTTTAATGTACAGAATTTATGCAAATATTGTTGATGCGAAGGTTAAATTTGCGAAAGAAATTAACTTTAAAATTTCAAATAGTGAGATACTTAAAAAAGTAACAAAAAATACAAAAATTGTTTTTCTTGCTAACCCAAACAATCCTACAGGCACTTATTTGACAAAAAAAGAGATATTGGACCTTAGAAAAAAATTAAATAAAAATATTTTATTGTTAGTAGATGATGCTTATGCAGAATATATGAAAAATACTGATTACAAATCGGGATTAGATTTGTTTAAAAACAAAGACAATGTTTTTGTGCTAAGAACATTCTCTAAAATATTTGGATTAGCCTCTTTAAGAGTTGGATGGGGATATGGATCTAAAAAAATAATAAATGCATTAAATGTTATTAAACCCCCATTTAATGTTAGCCATCTTGCACAATTAGCTGCAACAGAGTCTCTTAAAGATGAAAAATTTATAGAACGTTCAATAAAACATAATTTATATTATGCCAAAAAAATAAAAACTTTTCTTGAAAAGTATGAAATTTTTTCAAATGAAATTTCTGCAAATTTCTTATTTTTAGATTTTGAAAAATGCAAACTTACAGCTAAGTACTTTTATGAAAGGTTAAAAATTAAAGGAATTATTGTAAGATCCACTGAAGATGGTTATCACATTAAGAATAAATTAAGATTAACCATTGGGTCTAAAAAAGAAAATTTAGCATTTATGAATGCTGCAAAAAAAATATTAAATTAATATGAGAAATGTTTTAATTATTGGGTGTGGTTTATTAGGATCGTCTTTATTGAGAAGGATTCAAAAAAAGAAGATGGCCAATAAGGTTTATATTTATGAGAAATCAAAACTTAATATTGCAAAAATAAAAAAATTAAAACTTCCTGGAATAATTGTTAAAAAATTAGAGGATGGAGTTGTGAATGCTGACTTGATTATTTTATGCACACCAATGAGTGAGTATAAGAATCTTATTCTTAAAATAAATGAATATTTATCACCCAAAACTATTATTACAGATATTGGTTCATCAAAAATAGAGTCCTCAAAGATTATTAAAAAATATTTAAAAAAAGATATTTTTTGGACACAAAGCCACCCTATTGCTGGATCTGAGGTAAGTGGTCCAGAGCATGGGAAGCAAGATATATTTGAAAATAAATGGTGTGTTTTAATAAAAGAAAAAAATACCAAAAAAAATCATTTAACTAAATTAAATAAATTTTGGAAAAAGATTGGTTCAAAAGTAGTTATTATGAATGCTGAAAAACATGATAAAATTTTCTCTATAACTAGTCATCTCCCACACTTAATTGCGTACAATTTAGTGAAGTCAGCACAAGATTTTGAAAAAATACAAAATTATGATTTGATTAAATATAGTGCAGGTGGGTTGAGAGATTTTTCAAGAATAGCAGCTTCAAATGAAATTATGTGGAGAGATATATTTTTTAATAATAAAAAAAATATATCAAAAGCAATTGATTTATTTATCAAAAACTTAAATTCTTTTAAAAAAGACATTAATTCAAAAAACAATAAATCGATTTTAAGAAAATTAATTCAAACTAAAAAAGTAAGAACAAAAATTATTAAATTAAAGCAAGATATTAATAAACCTGATTTTGGAAGAAACTAATATTTTATTGAGGATATTTTTTTTACAGATAGGTTTTTTTTTTCTTAATTCTCTCTATTGTTTTTATTATTGGCATGATTAATACTTTTTTTTCTGGACCATAGGCATGAATTAATTTTTTAGAATTTATGCACACAGCTACATGACCTTTCCAAAAAATTACATCACCTTTCTTAAATACTTTTCTTTTCAATTTTCCTACTGAATATTTAATTTGGTCTTTGGTATCTCTTGGGTAAAATGAGTTATTATAATAATAAAATATTTGTAATAAAGCTGAGCAATCTATTCCTTTATAAGTTTTACCACCCCATGCATATTTAGTTTTTAAAAATAATCTTATTATTTTAGTGAAATCTTTTTCTTTATGGTTGATTTTTTTGATATCTTTTTTTTTTAACCATTTGTTTTTTTCAAATTTTAAATAATATTTATTTTCATCGATTATTGAAAATTTTGATGCAAAGGGTAAAAATTTTTTAGTTTTATTGTTTGGTCTACTAAAAATGATAGCTTTTAAACTATAAACTTTATGAGTTGGTTTGTAGTTTTTTACATATTTTTCATTTTTAATATAGCCAACATAATTATCAAATAAAGATTTTATTTTAATCCAATTTTTATTTTTTGATAGAATCCTAAATTTTTCTCCAAATAGAATTTGTGAAGTAACTTCTGAAAATTTAGAAGATTTTTTATAAATATTTGAAAATTCTTTTTTATAAAAAAAATTATTTTTCACGAAGTTTTAATTTATCTTTAATAAACCATAAGCAAATTAAAGATGGTATAACCATGATAGCAGTTAAAATAAAGAATATACCCCAGTCACCATTCAACCAATCAACCAAAGCTCCAGAGGATGATGCAAGAGTAGTTCTTCCTGCTGTTCCTATTGAAGCAAGTAGAGCGTATTGGGTTGCCGTATAGGTCCTATCTACTAGTAATGAAATAAAAGCTACAAATGCAACTGTTGCAAAAGCTGCAGCTATATCATCAAAAATAACAGCTATTGCAAATAATAACTCTGATTTTCCACTCCATGCGAGAGCAGTAAATAATAGATTGGTTGCAGCCATTAATATTCCAGCAAGAAACATGGCCTTTAAAACACCAGATCTAATTACGAACAGACCACCAAGTAATGTAAAAATAACTGTAGTTACCCATCCTAAAGTTTTTGAATAAATTGCAATATCCCCTTTAGAGAATCCCATTTCTTTATAAAAGACAATTGACATACGACCTAAAAATGCCTCGCCTATTTTGAATAAAAAAACAAAGCCCAAAATACCTAGCGCAATAGAAAAACCATTTTTTTTGAAAAAACTTACTACAGGCCCACCAAGAGTTCCACTTATCCAAGCTATAATTTTTGCTATAATATTTTGTGAGCCTAGTTTATTTTGGATTAACCTATCTGTTTCCTCTTGGTTAATTTTTCTTGTATTTGAAGATTGCTCACTAACAAACATCAGTCCAATGTTCATTAAAATCACCACAATCCCTAAAATTAAAAATGTAGACTGCCAATAATTTACAATTCCTAAATTTTGGAAGTATTCAGCAGTAAATAAAGCTATTACACCACCTAATTTATATCCGCTCCACCAACCTACAACTGCCATAGCAGCACCAGCTGCCATAGATTTACTCTCATTTTCACCAATTTGTTCAATTCTTAAAGCATCTACAGTTATATCCTGTGTAGCTGAAGCTATAGCAATAATTAATCCAACTGTAATTAATAACGCTAAATTTTCTGTGGGATTTATTAAACTCCAAATGATTAGGCAAACCAAAATAGCAATTTGCATTAATACTATCCAGCCTCTTCTGTGTCCAAGTTTTTTTGTTAGATATGGAATTTGAAGTCTATCAATAAGTGGAGCCCATAAATAATTAAAAGCATAAACACCAAATATTAGACCTGCCCAACCAATTGTTGATCTACTTAGACCTTCTTCTTTGAGCCATAAACTTAAACTACTTCCAATTAAAACCCATGGGAAACCTGAGATAGCTCCAAGCAATAATATCCTAAACATTCTTCGGTCTAAATAAACTGAAAAGGTTTCTGATAAAGATTGTTTTTTTATTTCTAGCATTTTTAATTCCTCCAAAAAGAAGGTAAAAATAATACTAATATTGCAAATAGCTCAAGTCTACCTAAAATCATTCCTATAGTTAAAATCCATTTAGAAATATCTGGTAAAGATGAAAAATCGCCATTAGGGCCAATTATAGGTCCTAATCCAGGGCCTACATTGGAAATTGAAGTGGCTGCCCCAGATATAGAGGTTATAAAATCAAGCCCAGTTAATGACAACAAGGCAGTTAATGCAAAAAATATTACAAAGTAAAAATAAATAAAAGAAATTATTGAAGCAATAAACTTATCATCAACAGAGCTTTGATCATATTTAATTAAAAATACTCCTTTTGGATAAATAATTTTTTTAAGTTGGTTAGCTATAAAAAGGTATAAAATTTGAATTCTAAAAATTTTAATTCCACATGTAGTTGATCCTGCACAACCACCTATAAACATTAAGGCTAGAAATAAAGTTAATGGAAAACTTCCCCAACCATCAAATTCAGCACTTACATAACCCGTACCAGTTAATATTGAAATAGTATTAAAAAAAACTGACCTTAAATTAAAATTATCATTACTATTTATTAATAAGTAAACAGATAAAATAATAACAGTTGCAATAATAATCTTTAAAAAAGTTTTAATTTGAACATCTGATAAAAAGATTTTTCTATTTCCACCTATGAACTTAATGTATGCGATAAAAGGTAGGCTACCCAAAATAATAAAAATCATTGATGAGATTTCAATGGATACACTATTAAAATAACCTATCGATTGATTATAATTAGAAAAACCACCAGTTGCTATTGTTGTCATTGAGTGGGTTAAGCTATCAAATTTATTCATCCCGAATATCCAATAAGTGATTGCACATATTGTTGTTAAGCCTAAATAAATATAAATTAGTCTTAAAGCTATCTCTTTTGATTTTGGGAGAATCTTTTCAGATGAGTCGTTACTAGATATCTTAAATAGTTGCATTCCACCCACATTCATTATTGGCATTAAAGTAATTGCCATAACAATTATACCGATACCACCTAACCATTGTAGGATAGCTCTCCATAATAATATTCCTTTAGGGGTATTTTCTAAATTAGAAATAATAGTGGAGCCAGTTGTTGTTATACCAGACATACTTTCAAAAAAAGCATCAGTAATTGACAATTCAATAGTCGAAAAAATAAATGGAAGAGATCCAAAAATAGCAATACTTAACCAAGATAAAGCTGTTAATAAAAAAGCTTGTTGCAAGTTTAATTTTTTGTTGTGATCCAAGTTGGATAAAAAAAATAAAGTACCAAAAATTATTGTAACAATTGATGCTCCGAAAAAGGAAGAGTCTATCTCAGAATAAACAAATTGTGCAATTATAGGTATGAACATTGATACACCTAGAATTATTTGTAAAATTCCAAGGGTAAAAAAAACAGTTTTGTAATTAGACATTTTGAAAGAACATTATTTTATGGTAAATAAATTTCAACTCTATAAGAATTAATAAAATCACTAATTTAAGATTTTTAGAAGAATAATTCATGATTAAAAAAGAAAATTTAGAAAAAACAAGTGCTTGGCCTTTTGTAGAAGCAAAAAAAATGCTTCGTGAAAGAAAATCCTTTATTGAAAAAAAAGGTAAGATTACTCTTCAAACTGGCTATGGCCCAAGTGGACTTCCTCACATAGGAACATTTGCTGAAGTGGCAAGAACCTCAATGTTAGTAAATGCCTTAAGTCAATTATCAAATCTTCCAACTGAAATAATAACATTTTCTGATGATATGGATGGTTTAAGAAAAGTTCCAGATAATGTTCCTAATCATAAATTACTAAGTGACAATCTCCACAAACCATTAACTCAAGTTCCAGACCCGTTTGAAAAATTTGATAGTTTTGGCGAACATAATAATGAAATGTTAAAAAATTTTTTAGATAGTTTTAAGTTTAAATATAATTTTCAAAGCTCTACATCACTTTATAAAAATGGTTTTTTTAATCCAACATTAAAAATTATTTTAGAAAATTATGAAGGAATAATGAATATTATAATTCCTACGTTGGGTAAAGAGCGTCAACAAACTTATAGTCCATTCCTACCAATTTGTCCTGATACTGGACATGTTTTGGAGGTACCTGTTTTAGAAATTGATAAAGAAAAATCTAAAATTATTTTTGATAATAAGGGAAAAAAATTAGAAGTAAGTATTTTAGATGGAAATTGCAAATTACAGTGGAAAGTTGATTGGGCGATGAGATGGTATGCTCTTGATGTAGACTTTGAGATGTATGGTAAGGATTTAATTGAGAGTGCTGTTCTATCAACAAAAATAATTAATTTAATTGGTAAGAAAAACCCATCTGGATTTGCCTACGAGTTATTTTTAGATGAAAAAGGTGAGAAAATCTCTAAATCTAAAGGAAATGGAATTACTATTGATCAATGGTTAAGCTATGCTTCCCCAGAAAGCTTGTCTTTATATATGTATCAAAATCCCAAAAGAGCAAAAAAACTTTATAAAGAAATAGTACCAAAGGCTGTTGATGACTATCTAGATTGTATTGAAAAATCAAAAAAACAAAATGAACTACAGTTATTAATGAATCCTGTTTGGCATGTGCATAATGGCAATATTCCAAATGAAGATATGATTATGACATTTTCGATGTTATTAAATTTAGTAGAAACAAGTAATGCTGATAGCAAAGATTTGTTATGGAAGTTTGTTAAAAAATATAAGCCAGATATTTCTGAGAAAAATTTTCCAATTTTTGATAGTTTAGTAGGGTATGCAATTAAATATTTTAATGATGTAATTAAAGCAAAAAAAAAATATAAAATACCTAATGAAAACGAAAAATTAGCGCTCCAAGCTCTAACAAAAACTTTAGAAAAATGTAACGATGAAATGTTACCAGAAGATATTCAGACATTAATTTATTCAACTGGAAAAGAAAATGGATATTCAGATAATTTAAGAGATTGGTTTAAATTGATTTACGAGGTTGTTTTTGGGGATGAAAATGGGCCTCGTATGGGTTTTTTTATAAGTTTTTTTGGTGTTAACGAAACTAAAGAGCTGTTAATAAATAAATTAAAATAATGTTTTCAAAGCTAAGATCTTTAATATTTAAAATAGATCCTGAAAGAGCGCATACTTTAGCAATAAAATCTTTAAAGTTAAATTTAGTTTCAAACATATTTGATGAAAATAAAAATGAGCCAATTTTTAAAACTAAAATTTTTGACAAAGAATTAGATAACCCAATAGGGATTGCAGCTGGATTTGATAAAAATGCAGAAGTATATAATGCTTTATTTAGACTAGGCTTTGGATTTGTGGAGGTTGGTACAATTACTCCTTTAGAACAATATGGAAATCCTAAACCAAGAGTTTTTAGACTTGTTGAAGATGAGGCCCTGATAAATAGATTGGGATTTAACAATCATGGAGCTGAAGTTGTTCTGGACCGAATTAAATCAAATAATAAGTTAGGAATACTTGGAATTAATGTTGGCCCCAACAAAGACTCTGATGATAGAATGAATGATTACTTAGTTGGATTAAGAACTTTTCATAAAGTTGCAGATTATATAACAATAAATATCTCATCTCCAAATACAGAAAATTTAAGAAATTTTCATGAAGAAAATAAACTACAAGAATTACTTACATCTATTTTAAAAGAAAAAAATGATTTAAAATCAAAAGTTCCAATTGCGGTAAAAATTTCACCAGATATTAANGAAAATCAAATTAATTTAATTTCAGAAATTCTTTTAGCAAATGAAATAGAGGCTATTATTGTTTCTAATACCTCTGAAGATTCGAGAGATAAACTTAATGACATACAAAGACATCAAAAAGGTGGATTATCTGGAAAACCTATAGAAACAAGATCAAATATTTTAATCAATAAATTCTACAAATTGTTAAAAGGAAAGATTAAGATTATAGGAGTAGGAGGTGTAGACTCTGGATACTCAGCTTATGCTAAATTTCTAGCAGGTGCAGATTTTATACAACTATATACTGGAATGGTTTTTAAAGGTCCAAATATTGCTGGTATTATAAAAAAAGATCTAAAAGATTTATTATTAAGAGATGGAGTAAAGAATTTTACTGAAATTGTAGGAAATAAAACCCTATCCTAAATCTATTAAACTTGACGCATTCCATATCTCGTCTTATATAGGCACTATTATTATGTCAAAAAAATGTGAATTAACCGGCAAAATCCCAATGAAGGGTCATAATGTTAGTCATGCTAACAATAAGACTAAAAGAAGATTCTTGCCCAATCTTAAAAAAGTAAAGTTTACAAGTGAGTTAATGAAAAGAAGTTTGAAGTTAACGGTGAGCAATGCGGGCGTTAGATCGGTAGATAAAAAAGGAAGTTTTGACGAATATTTAAAGGTTGTAAAAAATAAAAATTTATCTCCAAGACTGAAGAAGTTAAAAAAAGGTATTTTAGTTAAATCTCCATTTAAGAAAAAACCTGTAGCAAAATCTGCATAGTGAATAAATTATTTTTACTTCTCTCATTTTTAATGGGAGTTATAGTTCTGTCTTCAAATTATTTAGTTCAATTTCCTATTAAACACTATGGGCTTGAAGAAATACTAACTTATGGTGCTTTTAGTTATCCAGTCGCATTTTTAATTACAGATCTAGCAAATAGATCTTATGGCAAGATAATTGCAAGAAAGATTGTTTATATTGGATTTGCAATAGGTATTAGTTTTACTCTTTTATTTTCAACTAATTTTACAGATTTAATTTCAGTGAGAATTGCAATTGGTTCAGGAACTGCTTTTTTAGTTGCACAATTATTAGATGTACAAATTTTTGATCAATTAAGAAAAAAGAAATGGTTTATAGCACCTTTAACTTCGTCATTTATTGGTTCTACAGTTGATACTTTTTTATTCTTTTCAATATCTTTTTACGCAACTGGAGTACCATGGTTTACGTTATCTCTAGGTGATTTAACTGTTAAGATATTTGTAGCTTTAATAATGTTGATACCTTTTAGATTATTATTAGGCACTCTTAAGGCTGTCAAAGTTTAATAAAAAAATTTATAAGATAAAATTTTATAAGCTAATTTAGCCACAAGAAAGTTGTATGAATTAAATCCTTTTATGGGAGAAAGTTCATTTATGTCCGCACCAACTATTTTAGAATTCTTTGCAGCAATTCTTATAATATTTAGAGTTTCATCCCACAATAAACCACCGGGCTCTGGTGTGCCAGTAGCTGGCATAATGCTAGAGTCTAGTCCATCAACATCAAAAGTTAGGTAAACTGTTTTATTTTTTATCATTTTTTTGAATTTATTTAGGTTCCATTTACTTTTATCTTTTGCCCAAAATATATTAATTCTAGAAGAGTTTTTTTTTAAAAAAGGAATTTCACTTTCAGAGATATTTCTTATCCCAAAAGAAATTACGGAAACATTTGGATAATCTAAACACCTTCTAATTGCTGAAGCATGGGAGAATTTTTCTCCATTATAGCTTTCACGTAAGTCTGCATGTGCATCAAAGTGTAAAAGGCAAATATCTTTATGTTTTTTAACAAAAGGGGCAATACACCCTGGTGTAATTGAATGTTCGCCACCAAAAGTCATTGGAAAAAGTTTTTTGTCCAGGATTTCTTGGTTTATTTTGGACATCTTATTAAGTGCCTTTTTAATATTTCTATCAATTTTGAAAGGTTTTAAAGTTTTGATACCTATTTTTTTATAAGGTTCGCAGTTAAGTTCCTCGTCATATAGCTCAACTTGGTGGGAAGCTTTAATTATTTCTTTGGGACCATTTTTAGTGCCGCCACCATAACTGACAGTTTTTTCAAGGCCAAATGGTACTACAACTACTTTTTCTTTGAAATTAACTTTATTATCAATTCCTAAAAAACCATTTTTATTAGAAAGATATCTCAATTTATTTAAAAATTTTTGTGAAGTTTTTTCTATCTCTGCTTTTCCATTCACCTTTGTGGTAAGCGTCACTTGCTATTAACGGCAATACACTTGTTGCTTCTGCAAATACCATTTGTTCTTTAGTTATATCAACCTTACCCCATGAACTTGCCTCTTTTAAAGTTGAGCTACTACAAGCACCATCTCTGCTGTCCGCAACAGTTATTTGTACAGCATATTTATGCATACCAACTTCTTTACCTAATAGTTCAGCACATATAACTGTATCTTGAATAAAATTTTTAGGAACTCCTCCACCAATCATAAAAAGTCCAGAATCTCTAGATTGAATTTTGATTTCTGTAAGTTCTCTAAATTCTCTTACAGAGTCTATCATCATATGTTTATCAGGGTTTTTTTCTTGATGAATCACCAGACCAAAACCAGCGCTTGAGTCTGTAAATGCAGGACAAAAAATAGGTACATTATTATCGTAAGCAGTTTCAATTAAAGAATCTTTCTTCTTAGAATTTTTTTTTAAATATTTGCCCATTTCATAAATAAATTCTCTAGAGGTATAACTTCTTGGATCCAATGTATCTGCTATTTCACAAATAATTTTATCACACATCTGAAGCTCTTCTTCATCAATATAAGTATCATATATTCTATCGATATAATTATTTCTTAATTCAGTATCATCTTGAAATTGCGATCCTTGATAGTGTTTAAATCCAAGCGCTTCAAAAAAATCCATATCAACAATGGAAGCACCTGTTGCAACAATTGCATCTACCATATTATATTTAACTAGGTCTTTGTAAATATTCATACATCCTGCTGCTGATGTAGACCCAGCTAAGGTTAAAAATATTGTGCAATCCTTATCTTTTAGCATGTCATTATATATATTTGCTGCGTTAGCAGTTTCTCTAGAAACAAATGACATTTTTTCCATTGAAGAGATTATTTTTCTAGAGTCGAATGAGGTAATATCTATATGTTCTATGGGATTTTTTAAAAAATCTTTTTTACTGTTATGACCTACGTTTTTATTATCTGACATTAAGCGACTAAAGTAGCTTTGTTAACATCTTTATCATACATAGTTAGGATTGGCTGATCTTCAACTTCACATATTTCGTCTGAATAGAAACCATTGAATTGAGTTCTAAATGTCAATCCATAAGCACCAAGTTGACCAAGTTCAATATAATCATTTTCTTTAATATTATTTGGAAGTAAAAATGGACCTTTCATATAGTCCATACTATCACACGTTGGTCCAAAAAAATCAAAAGCTGTTAATTTTTTAGAAATAATTTTATTAGAATTTTCTTTAATCATTTTAGATGGAAAAACAATATTAGGAGTACCTGCATCAAAAAGAGTTCCATAAGTACCGTCATTTATATAAAGTTTTTGTTTTTTTCTTAAATTAACTTTTACAATTGTAGAGCCACTCTCAGCAACTAAAGCTCTTCCTGGTTCACAAATAATTTCAGGTAATTTTTCAAGTTTTAAATTATTTAAACTTTTTTTAATTTCATTAAAATAACTTTCTAAAGTCTGGGGAATTAGATCTGGATATATAGTTGGAAATCCTCCCCCAACATTAATGTAGTCTGGTATAATTTTTGTTTTTTTTATTATATTCCCAATATCATTGATACCTTTAGCGTAAGAAATTGGATGCATGCACTGAGAACCAACATGGAAACTTAGGCCAATTTTTTTTGCATATTGCTTAACAAGTCTTAAAAGACCCGTAGCTTCAGAACTTAATGCGCCAAATTTCTTTGATAAATCTATTTCAGCATGTTCATTTGAAACTGCTACTCTTACAAATAATTCTAAATCTTTAGCACTATTAGTGCTTTCAATAATCTTAATTAGTTCATCTTTAGTATCTAGTGAAAAAGTCTTAACCCCATATTTAAAATAGGCTTCTTTAATGCTTTCTCTGCTCTTTACAGTGTGCATATATGAGCATTTAGCTGTTTGGCTAAAATTTCTTATAGCTTTAATTTCTTCAATTGATGCAACATCAAATTGTTCAACTCCACTTTCTATAATTTTTTTAATTACTACTGGATGTGGGTTAGTTTTAACTGCGTATAAAACCTTACCAGGAAAATTATTTATGAAATATTTGGCTGCAGATTGAATAGAATTCTTTCTGATACAATAAACCGGTTTTTCAGGTTTCAGTTGATTTATTAATTCTTCAACTGATTTAAATTTTTGCATTTACAATGCCTCCAAAAAAAAATTTAATAAAAAAAAGCTTTTTACAAGTAAAAAACTTTAAAATTTCCTCCTATTAAGCCCATAGATTAATAATGTAAAGTAAATAATAGGTATTGAATTATCATATCTAATAACCATATTAACTAAATGAAAGAACAAATAGCTCTTAAAAATATCAATGATTTTGAGAATAAATCTCTACTCATTGTAGATGATGATAATCCATTTAGAGAAAGATTGGCTCGAGCTATGGAGAAAAAGGGATTTGAGGTTTTTCAAGCTGAGAGTGTACAAAAAGGAATTGATGCTGTTAAGGTAAAAAAACCAGGTTTTGCTGTTGTAGATTTAAGGTTGGGTGATGGAAATGGATTAGAGGTTGTAAAACAAATTCAATCAACAAATAATGATAGTAGAATTATTATGTTAACAGGATATGGAAATATTCCAACTGCTGTTGCTGCGATTAAAGAAGGAGCAATAGATTATCTTGCAAAACCAGCTGATGCAGAGGATGTGGAAAAAGCACTACTAGCAGATCCTGCAAAAAAAGCTGCTCCACCAGAAAATCCAATGTCTGCAGATAGAGTAAAATGGGAGCATATACACAGAGTTTTTGAGTTGTGTAATAGAAACGTTTCAGAGACCGCAAGAAGATTGAAAATGCACAGAAGAACTCTTCAAAGAATTCTTTCTAAGAGATCACCTAGATAAAATTTCTAATTTTAATAATTTTTTTTGTAATTAGTGCCAAAAGCATAATTTTGAAAATTTCAGCTAATAAAAATGGTTTAGCACCGAATGCGAAAATTGGTTTATCCCATCCAATAAGAGTTCCTAGCCACAATAATCCTAGTATATAAATTGTAGATGTTGCTATAGTAAGTTTAGTTAATACCATTAAAAAACTATCTCTATTATTTACTTTTGATGCCAAATAACTTGCGGTTAAAAAACCAATCAAGTAACCCATTGTAGGCCCTGTAAAATAAATTAATCCAACACCTTTTTCTGGTGAATTTGAAAAAACAGGTAATCCCAAAATCCCCTCTAATAAATACAATCCTACACTTGCTAATCCAATTTTATATCCAAGGCTTACACCTAAAAAAAGAACCACAAATGTCTGCATAGTCATTGGCACTGGGTAAAAAGGTATTTTAATCTTTGCAGATATTGTTAAGGCTATAGACCCAAGTATTATTGCGAATAGTATTTTGACTATTTTAATTTGAGATATTTGTTTGGTTAACTCCATTTTTAAATAATACTATTAAACATTAAAATAATCTAGATATAATTAACATTCTTAAGAAAGATAAATTTTTTTATATACAGATTTTAATACGACTGTAATATTTGATCATATTTTAATGGATAAAATTCAAAAAACAGATCATTTTTACCTTATAGATGGTTCGGGATATATTTTTCGAGCTTATTATGCGTTACCACCATTAACCAGAAAAAGCGATGGATTACCAACAGGTGCTGTTAGTGGTTTTTGCAGTATGCTCTTCAAGCTTCTCGAAGACTCAAAGTCAGATCAAAACTTACAAAAACCCACTCATTTTGCTGTAATTTTTGACTCTGCAAGAAAAACATTTAGGAACGATATCTATAGCGATTATAAAGCTAACCGATCTGAAGCACCTGATGATTTAGCCCCTCAGTTTGAATACATCAGAAAGTCTGTATTGGCTTTTAATTTACCTTCAGTTGACCTTCTTAATTATGAAGCAGATGATTTAATTGCAACTTATGTTGAAAAAATACTTAAGAAAGGTGCAAAAGTTACAATTGTTTCGTCAGATAAAGATTTAATGCAATTATACAAAAAAGATGTTCGTATTTTTGATCCTATGAAAAATAAATTTATTTCAGAGGATGATATTTTTACCAAGTTTGGAGTGGATGCAACAAAAGTAATAGATGTTCAATCCCTTGCTGGCGATAGCAGTGATAATGTCCCAGGTGTTCCAGGTATAGGTGTTAAAACTGCTGCTGAGTTAATTAATAAATATGGAACTTTAGAAAAACTTTTAACATCAGCTCACGAGATAAAACAAAACAAAAGAAGAGAAACGCTAATAGAAAATAAAGATAAAGCATTAATAAGCAAACAACTTGTAACTTTAATGCAAGATGTGCCAACCAATAGGGAGCTAGGTGAGTTTAAGTTAAAAGATATAGATAAAGATAAACTTTATTCATTTTTAAGAGAAATGGAATTTAATCGATTATTGAGCTCAGTTATTTCTACATATGGTGAACCAAAACTATCAGGTTCACCTGGCCAAAAAGAAATTACTGAAAAGCATAAAGCAATTAATAATAAGAATTATTATTTAATTACAAATCCTGATGAAATAGATGAATGGATTAAAGAAGCAGAAGAGACAGGAGAGGTTGCTGTAGATACAGAAACAAGTTCTTTGGATCCACACCAAGCTGATTTAATTGGAGTTTCTCTCTCTTCAAAAATTGGTAAAGCTTGCTATATTCCTATTGGACACAAGTCTTCTAAGTGTATTAAAAAAGATATTGTTATAAAAAAATTAAAACCTTTACTTGAAGACCCCAGCGTCAAAAAAATAGGTCAAAATATTAAGTTTGACTTTATAGTTTTATACAAACAAGGGATAACAGTTTCATCTATGGAAGACACAATGCTTATGTCTTATGTTTTAGATGCAGGAAAGAATAGACATAATATGGATACATTATCAGAAATTCACTTAGGACATAAAACAATTTCTTTTAAAGAAATTGTAGGAACTGGAAAGAAAGAAATAAATTTTAGTGAAGTTGAAATTGATAAAGCCAAAGATTATGCCGCAGAAGATGCTGATGTAACTTTTAGATTATATAAAAAATTTATTAAAAATTTAAAAGCAGAAAAAATGGTTAATATTTATGAAATATTTGAAAAACCATTAATCAAGATTCTTGCTTTTATGGAAATGGAAGGAATTGAAGTTAATAGCAAATTTTTAAAATCTCTCTCTACAAAGTTTGAAAAAAAAATTAATAATCTAGAAAAAGAAGTTTTTAAAATTTCTAAAAAAGAATTTAACATTGCTTCACCCAAACAATTAGGGGAAATTATTTATAATGATCTAAAAATTGCTGGATTAAAAAAAACAAAAAAAGGAAGTTTTGCAACAAGCGCAAGTGTTTTAGAAGATCTAGCATTTAAAGGGCACAATTTCCCAAAACTAGTGTTGGACTGGAGACAAGTTTCAAAATTAAAAAATACATATTCTGACTCATTGCCAGAGCACATTAATCCTAACACTAAAAGAGTTCATACTTCATTTTTATTAGCCGCAACTACTACTGGAAGATTAGCATCAAGTGATCCAAATTTACAAAATATTCCAATAAAATCAGAAGATGGAAAAGATATTAGAAAAGCTTTTACAGCAAAAAAAGATCATTTATTAATCTCAGCAGACTATAATCAAATAGAAATGAGAATTTTAGCAGATTTAGCTGATGTTAAAGAGCTTAAAAAAGCTTTTAAAAATAATGAAGATATTCATTCTTTAACAGCTAGCCAAATATTTAATATTGATATTAAAAAAATTGATCAAGATCAAAGAAGAAAAGCAAAAGCTATAAATTTTGGAATTATTTATGGAATATCACAATATGGATTAGCAAAACAAATTAATGTTTCAAATTATGAGGCAGAGGAATTTCTAGAGGCATACTTTGCAAAATTCCCTGAGATCAAAATTTATATGGATAATACAATTAAATTTTGCAGGAAAAGTGGATATGTAAATAACATATTTGGAAGAAGGTCTCATTTTAACGGAATTAATGATAAAAATTTTAATGTAAGAAACTTTCAAGAACGTGCAGCAATTAATGCTCCAATTCAAGGATCAGCATCAGAAATTATGCGTTTAGCTATGATAAGATTAGATAAGAAATTAATTGATCAAAAAAATATCAAATCTAAAATGTTATTACAAATTCATGATGAGTTAATATTTGAAGTACCAAAAAAAGATGAAAAAACAATGATTAGACTAATCAAAGAAGAAATGACTAGTGTTGCACAAAGTGATTATCATTCATTTTCAACCCCACTAACAGTTGATGTTAATGTTGGGAGTAATTGGGGAATGCTTCATTAATTTATAAGATTGCCCAATTTAGAACAATTTAGTATTTTTATATAAGAAATGCACAAACAAACCATAGCGCTAATAGATGACGATAGAAATATCCTAACTAGCCTTAGTATTGCTTTGGAGAAAGAGGATTTTAATGTTCAAACTTATATAGATGGAGAAAGTGCATTAATTGGTCTAACTAGAACTCCACCAGATTTAGCTGTAATTGATATAAAGATGCCAAAAATGGATGGAGAAGAATTACTTAAGAAGCTTAGAAAAAAAACTTCTTTACCAGTAATTTTTTTAACTTCAAAAGATGATGAAATTGATGAATTGTTAGGTTTAAAATTAGGAGCAGATGATTTTGTAAAAAAATCAGGAGGTTTTTCTATTAAAGTATTGATTGAAAGAATTAGAGTACAACTAAGAAAAAAAGACACTAAAAATACTTTAGAGGAAAATAAAAGTCTAATTTCACATGGAAGACTAAAATTAGATCCATCTCAACTTGAATGTGAATGGAATAGCAAACAACTTCCAGATAAATTAACCACAACAGAGTTTTTAATTGTTAAAGAGCTAGCAAAAAGACCTGGAATTATTAAAGAGAGAGCTCAATTAATGGATATTGCCTACAGAGAAGATACAGATATTGAAGATAGAACTATTGATAGTCATGTTAAAAGAATTCGAAAGAAATTTAAAAAAGTTGACCCTGATTTTTCAGCTATTGAAACTAGGTATGGTAGTGGATATAGATGGAACGTTAGCTAATGTTTAGTAAATACTTAAAAAGTCTATCAATATTAAAAAAATTTTTATTTATAAATTTTGTTATTTTTACAATTATTGGGTTATTTACTTTTATTTATTTAAGCAATGTTCAGCCAAATTTAATTAAAAAAAAATCCATTAATCATAGTAAAATTATAGATAATACAATTGATAGCATTTTCAGATTAGATATAAAATTTGATGTTGATGATATTAGGAAGTTTTTATTTTCAACTAGATTTATATTTCAAAACCTAGATAGAGTAATATTTTTTGATAATGATTTAAATCTAATTGGAGATACCGATACTTTAGATCTTGATCCCAGATCTTTTTCAACAAGATTGAATGAAATTGAATTTGAGAGCTTAAATGAAAGTGAAAACAATATCGACAGCAAGAGTAAGAATATAAATATAACTGAAAATAAACCTTTATCTTTTAAGAATATTTTAAAAGAGTATTTAAATTCAGACGTATATGGAAATTCTTATACCTTTTCTCAAGAAGACCTTAATCAGTTTAAATTGATTACTATTAGAAATGTAATTAAAGATGATTTAAATTTAGGCTACCTTGCAATTACTGAAAATGCTAATGATATAAGAACAGCTATCGATGAAAGAAAAGCTTTTGTAATTAGAACAGCAATTGCTGTAGGATTTGTTATTCTTATTTTTTCATTTGTTTTAAGTAGATATTTTATCAAACCTATCCAAAATCTAGTAAGTTATACAAAAGTCATTAAAGAAAAAAGTCAGACGAAAATAAATATTGAAAATCTTAAAAATCGAAATGATGAATTGGGACTTCTATCAAACTCACTAGATGATATGACAACTGAACTTCAAAAAAGAGTTGCACATGCTGAAAATTTTTCTACGGATCTTGTTCATGAAATAAGAAATCCGCTAGCATCTTTAAAAAGTGCATCTGAGATTTTGCAAGATAGCAATAACTCTGAACAAAGATTAAAATTATTAAATATTCTTAGTCACGATGTTTTGAGAATTGAAAGGTTAATAACTGATTATTCTCAGATGCTAAAAGATGAAGTGGCTCTAAGTAAAGAAAAAATGAAAAAAATTAATATAGAACCAATTATTCAATCAGTGGTGGATGATTACAATAATATTCATAAGGTAAAAAAAAATATAAAAATCAATTATGAAAATGATGGTAAGGAAGAGTATATAGTTAAAGGTATTGAAAATAGAATTGAACAAATAATTGCAAACTTGCTAGATAATTCTATTTCATTTTGTAAAGAGGGAGAGAATATTTTTGTAAATGTATCAAATAGTTTAGATAAAAAGATCATAATTAGAATTACTGATGAAGGACAGGGGTTTAAAGAAAAAGATACATCAAAAATATTTAAAAGGTTCTACAGCAATAGACCAGATAAGTTTGGAGAACACTCTGGGCTTGGGTTAAATATTGTTAAAAATTTAGTTGACCTTCACGACGGTAAAATTTTAGCCTCTAACCGACTTGATAGAGATGGAGCGATGGTTGAAATAAAGTTACCATGTGCTTAATCTTATCTTGATTAATTTATTGTTAACTGTATAAAACTTTTCATGGAAGATTTTAAAGTAAAAGACATATCAGCAGCTGAATTTGGTAGAAAAGAAATCTCAATTGCTGAAAGTGAAATGCCAGGATTAATGGCTTTAAGAGAAGAATATTCAAAATCTAAACCCTTAAAAGGTGCAAAAATTATTGGTTGTTTACATATGACTATTCAGACAGCTGTATTAATAGAGACATTAGTTGATTTAGGAGCTGAGGTTAGATGGTCTTCATGTAATATTTTTTCAACCCAAGATCATGCGGCAGCAGCAATTGCAAAAGCTGGAATACCTGTTTACGCTTGGAAGGGTGAAACTGAAGAAGAGTATCTGTGGTGTATTAAACAAACAATTGTGGGCAAACCTGAATGGAAACCAAATATGCTTTTAGATGATGGTGGTGACTTAACTGCAATTATGCACAACGAATACAAAGATTTAATGCAAGACATAAAAGGTGTTTCAGAAGAAACTACTACTGGAATAAAAGCTTTAAACAAAATGGAAAAAGATAATTCACTTTTAGTGCCAGCAATTAATGTAAACGATTCAGTAACTAAATCAAAATTTGATAATTTATATGGCTGTAGAGAAAGTTTAGTGGATGGAATTAGGAGAGCAACAGATGTTATGATGTCTGGAAAAATAGCTATTGTTGCAGGCTTTGGAGATGTTGGTAAAGGTAGTGCTGCATCACTAAGACAAAGTGGAGCAAGAGTTTTGGTTACAGAAGCAGATCCAATTTGTGCATTACAAGCTGCAATGGAAGGCTATGAAGTTGTTTTAATGGAAGAAGCAATTAGTAGAGCAGATATTGTTGTAACAGCAACAGGTAATAAAGATATTGTAACAGCTGATCATATGAGAGACATGAAAGATAGGGCAATTCTATGCAATATTGGACACTTTGATAATGAGATACAGGTTGAAGCCTTAAAAAACTATAAGTGGAGTGAAGTTAAACCCCAAGTTCATGAAATTGAGCTACCAAGTAAAAAAAGAATTATTCTTTTAGCCGAAGGTAGACTAGTTAATTTAGGTTGTGCAACAGGACATCCAAGTTTTGTGATGAGCGCTTCATTTACAAACCAAGTAATTGCTCAAATTGAACTTTGGAATAATTATAAAAATTACGAGAACAAAGTTTATGTTTTACCAAAACATCTAGATGAAAAAGTTGCAACACTGCATTTGAAAAAAGTAGGTGCTAAACTTACAAAGTTATCTAAAGAACAAGCAGACTATATAAGTGTTGGGACAGAAGGTCCTTTTAAACCAGATGCCTATCGCTATTAAAGATAGCAAAATAGATATATCTTCAGAAGAGACGACTAAAGAATTAGCTAAAGATCTTAGACATTATTTAAAAGGTGGAGAGATAATTTTTTTATATGGAGAAATGGGTGTTGGAAAAACTACTTTTGTGAGGCACCTAATTCATCAATTTCAAAAAGATAAAAAAATACAAATTACAGAAGTAACAAGTCCAACATTCAATTTACTTAATGAGTATGAAATAAATGATTTAGTAATCAAACATTATGATTTATTTAGATTAAAAGATGTATCTGAAATTCAAAATCTAGATTTATTTGATAATAATCAAAATACAATAACTCTTATAGAATGGCCTCAGATTATTAATAAAAAAAAGTCAATCAAGACAATAGATTTATTATTTAGCTATGAAAATGAATTAAAAAATAGATCTGTTAAAATTGATGGTTTAAATTAATTTTTATAATATGAATTTATCAAAGGATTTTAAGGAAATTAAGGGTGATGCTTCTTTTAGAAAATTTTATAGAAATAAAAAAAAAAAATCAATAATTGTATTTGCTAATAAAGAAAAAAGTAAAAATCTATTAATCTATGATGCTATTAATAAGATTTTAATTAAAAATAAAGTAATTGCTCCTAAATTGATAAGTCAAAATTATCAAAAAAATTATATTGAAATTGAGGACCTTGGATTAAAAACTATTTACCAATTATTAATAAGCAATGAATATAAAAATTATTTAATATTCAAAAAGATAATAAAAATTTTAAATAAAATTCAATTAATAAAAAATAAAAAAATAAAAAATTTTAATGATAGAATTTATAAAATTAAAGAATATGAAAACAAAATTTTATTAAGTGAGGCAAAACTTTTTAGTAGTTGGTATGCTTCAAAAAACCTATCTAAAAAAGAATATACTGTATTCAAGTATAAATTTAATAAAGAAACTAAATCTTTATTGTTGAAATTAAATTTTAAAAATAGCACTTTTGTTCATAGAGATTTTCATGTTTCAAATTTAATAATTAATTCTAGTAAAATAGGATTAATTGATAGTCAGGATGCTTTAATAGGTAATAAAGCTTATGATTTAGCCTCATTAATAGATGATGTAAGGTATAAAACATCCAACACTTTTAAAGAAAAAATTTATAATTATTACTTAAAAACAAATCAAAAAATAAATGTTAATAAATTTAAAAATGATTTTGATATATTGTCAGTTCTTCGAAATTTAAAAATTATTGGTATATTTACTAGATTAGCTGAAAGAGATAATAAAAAAAAATATCAAAAACTTATCCCATATGCTTGGCAAATGATTGATAATAGAATGTGTCAAAACAAAGTCTTTGATAACTATCTACTATTATTAAAATCTAACTTTCCTAAATTTTTAAATAAGTAAAGATGAGAATTAATACAGCGTTAATATTATGTGCAGGTTTTGGAAAAAGGTTAAATCCAATAACTTTAACTACACCAAAACCTTTGATTGAGCTAAAAAATGTTGCAGTACTTGAAACATGTATCAATTTAATTGAAAGCCTGGGAATTAAAAAAATTATTATTAATACTTATTATTTAAAAGATAAAATTAGTAAATTTATTAAAAATAAAAATTTTAAAAGTGAAATTCTAATTGTAGAAGATGGTAATAATATTCTTGATACAGGTGGGGGTATTAAAAATATGTTAAACCATTCTAATGAAAGTGATTTCTTAATATTTAATCCAGATACAATTTGGAAAAAAAATTATTGTGATGAAATTATTAATATGGAGAGATTATATTTTATCAAAAAGGCTAATAATATACTTTTATTAGTAAACAAAAAATTAAGTTTTGATAAAAATTTAAATGGTGATTTTGATCTTAAGGATAATTTAATTTCTAAAATTAGTGATAGAGAGTTTATTTATACTGGTTGCCAAATATTAAATAAAAGATTGCTTGTTAATTATGAAATTAAAAGTTTTTCAATAGTAAACCTTTGGAACAGTTTAATTGAAAAACAAGAATTATATGGTTTTGAAAGCAGTAGTAATTTTTATCATTTAACTGATCTTAAAACATTTAAAAAACTACAAGATCTTTAGCTCTTTGATGATCCAAGTATTTACAACTAGTAACTTTATTTCCTTTTTCTAAATTAATTAATAATGGATTGCCAGTTGGTATCTCAAGTTTTGAGATCTGATTTTCATCTAATCCAAATAAATATTTGCATAGAGCTCTTATAGAGTTTCCATGTGCAGAAATTAGAATATTATTATTTAAAGTTTTATCTTCGATTTCTTTTTTATAAAATTTTAATACTCTTTCATAAGTATCTTTCAGTGATTCAGTGTCTGGGATTTGATCAACTGGTATTTCTTTATATGTTTCAATATTAATTGGGTGATATGGGTTACTTCTGTCCAATGGGTCAGGCTGTAAGTCCCATGATCGTCTAAATTGATGAACTTTATCTTCTCCTAGCTTAATTTTCATTTCATCTTTATTTAAGCCAGTAAGTGCCCCGTAATGTCTTTCATTTAATTGCCAAGCTTCATTTGAAACTTTTGTGTCTTTAAGTACTTCCATTACTAATTTTAATGTATTTTTTGCCCTTAATTGAAAAGATGAATAGTAAATATCAATATTTATATTATTAGCTTTAATTAAATTACCAGCCTTTTTAGCTTCTAATTTTCCATTTTCTGTCAAATCTACATCAACCCATCCAGTAAACTTTTTCTCAAGATTCCATACACTTTGACCATGTCGCAATAAAATTAAATTACTCATTTGTTAATCTTTTAAATTAATTTATAAAACATAACTACTAATTTAATTATATGAAAATTCTAAAAATTAATTCATTATTAATTATATTATTTTTAATTTCTGCTTGTTCTTCAATACCCTCAAATACATCAAATAGTTGCTCTATATTTAATGAAAGATATCTATGGTTTAAACATGCAAAAAAATCAGAGAAAAAGTGGGGTACTCCAATTTATTTACAACTTGCTATAATTAAAATGGAATCTGACTTTGATTGGTTGGCAAAACCACCTCGGCAAAAGCTTTTTAAAGTTATACCATATAAAAGGCCATCAAGTTCATTTGGGTATTCACAAGCTGTTAATGGTACCTGGGAGCAATATAAAAAAGAAACAGGAAATAAACTTGCAGTAAGAACTCGATTTAAAGATAGTGTAGATTTTATTGGTTGGTACACTGATAAAACAGAGAGTATTTTAAAGATTTCAAAAAAAGATGCTTTTAAACAATATGTTGCTTACCATGAAGGGTGGGGTGGATTTAAAAATTATAAAAATAATAAAAAAATAATTAATTTAGCAAAAAAAGTTGAGAAACAATCAAATATTTATAAAAAACAGCTTTCAAAGTGCGGTAGCTCACTAACCACAAATAAATATATTATTTTTTAGATAATTCTTTTTCTAATTCTAAATCAACTGAATCAATTCTTTTACTATTTTTAGCAAGTGCTAAATACATTGTTGGTGTTACGTATAGAGTAAAGAAAGTTGAAATTATCATTCCCCCAAGAATAGTTGCTCCCACAGCCAATCTAGATGCTTCACCAGCTCCAGGTCCAATATTTCCAACAACCAATGGCAACATTGCTATCATAGTACTTATTGATGTCATCATGATTGGTCTAAATCTTAAATCACAGGCTTCTTTGATAGATATTTCGATTGCTTTTCCAGTAGTTCTTATTTGATTAGCATAATCTACAATAAGAATACTGTTCTTAGTTGATATACCAATTAAAATTACAAGAGCAATTTGGGAGAAAATATTAATTGAGCTATTCAAAAATAGAATAAATACTAAACCACCAAAAACAGCCAATGGTACTGTGAGCATAATTATAAATGGGTGAACAAATGAGTTAAATGTTGCTGCCATAACTAAATATGCCGTTAGTAATCCAAGGGCAAAAATTACATAAAGTTCATTCGTTGTTTCTTTAACTTCTTCAGATTCACCCTTCCAAGTAATTTGATTAGTGGGTGCAACTTCTGCTATTATATTTTCTAGATATTCTATTGCTTCAAATAAAGAATAATTTTCATTCACATTTGCAGAAATTGTTACTGCTCTTTGTCTATTATACCTTGCGAGTACTTTTGCAGAACCTTCTTCTTTTAAATCGACTAAGTTTGAAAGTGAAATTAATTCACCTGTAGTTTTAGATCTAACAAAAAGCTTACTTAAACTGTCCTTGTCTTTTCTGTCAAAAAGATATTGTTGAAGAATAATTGGGTATTCTTTTCCTAGTTTATTGAATGTAGTAACTCTTTTACCACCATACAATGTTTCTAATGTTTGGCCAATTGATCGAGTTGAAATCCCTAAATCTTTAGCTTTATTTTTATTGATAACTAATTTTACTTCTGGTTTATTTCTATTAAAGTCAGACTCAATTCTCGATAATCCTCTATTTCTTCGAAGTTTATTAATTACTTCTTTTTGAATACCTTCTAATTCTTCATAAGTACTACCTAAAATTACCATTTGAATGGGTTTATTATAATTGGAAACTCGTATGCCTTGAGGCGAAATTGGAAATGCTAAAGTTTGAGGAACAGTTACTATTTTACCTATAGCTTGTCTCATTATTGTCATTGCATCTTTATCTCTTTTTTTCCAGTCTTCAAGTAATGCAATGATAATAAAACTGTTAAAAGAATTTGCAGAACTTCCAAAACCTGGAACTCTCATGATGAATTTATCATAAGGGCTATTCTCAGCTTTTAGTAGAGGAAGTAGTCTCTTTTCTACATCTTGAGCTCTTTTTTGTGTGTAATCAAAAGAACTCCCTTCGTCAGTAAATCCAATAACTAAATAAACACCCCTATCTTCTTTTGGCAGAAGTTCTTTAGTGGTGTACATAAATAGAGCTACTGACCCAGCTATGATCAAAAAAATAAAAGTTATTATAGTTTTCTTTTTATTAATCCAATAATCCAACGTTTCTTTATAAAAATTAGAAAAACCTCGAAAAAAAATATTAAATTTTTTTACAAAAAATCCAGTACTTATTTTTTTATTTAAAAATTTACTTGCCAACATTGGTGACAAAGTTAAAGCAACAAATGATGAAACAACAATAGAAAAAGATAAAGCTATAGCGGTTTCTCTAAATAAAGTTCCTGATATTCCTTTAATAAAAATCAATGGAATAAAAACAGCAAGCAAAATTAAAGTTGTTGCAACAATTGCAAATGTAATTTGCTTAGAACCTTTATAAGCTGCAACTAATGGAGTTTCTCCATTCTCTATTCTTCTATATATTGCATCTGTCATAATTACAGAGTCATCAGTTATAATACCTATCGCTAGTATAAAGCTTAGTAGAACAAAAATATTGATTGATAAGTCAAATAAATAAATTCCCAGAAAAGATGCAATCAAACTTACAGGTAGTGCTACTGCAGGAACAATTACTGCTTTTATGTTACCTAAAAATAGATAAATAATTATTACCACCAAAACAAATGCTATAGCTAAAGTTTTATAAACCTCATCAATAGCTGCCTTAACATATGTAGCTCTATTAAATGAAACTTCTAACCTTAGACCCTCAGGTAAAGTTTTTCTAACCTCAATAATTTTTTTTTGAATCTCTTTTGATAATTCAACTGTTGATGCCCCACTTTTTGCATAAATTCCAATACCAACTGTTTTTTGGTTTAAATTATTTTTACTTTGGGCTTTAAACAATGTTTTTTCAGAAACTGGGCCCAATTCAACGTTTGCAACATCNGTTAATCTTACAATTTTGTCTTTTGTTTTTTTAATAGGTAAAAATTTTAATTGATCAATATTTGCATAGGATTTGTCTAAATTGATTGTTAAATCTATATTATCTGCTTCTAAAGTTCCTGCAGGTAAACTTACATTTTCGTCCCTAAGTGCATTTTCAACTTCCTGAATAGTCATATCATTTGCAGCTAATTTAATAGGATCAATCCAAACTCTTACACTTAATTCTCTAAGACCTCCCAGTAGAATTCTTCCAACATTTTTTACACTTGAAAATGTGTCTACTAAATATCTATCTGCATAATCACCAAGCTCTAAATCTGACCATGTAGATGAAGAAACTGAAAGCCACATTGTTGTTGTAAAACCAGCTGCTTGTTTTAATATTTGAGGAGCATCCGCTTCAGAAGGTAGATTGTCCACTACTCTAGCCACTCTTTCTCTTATGTCATTTGCAGCATCATCAAGCTCTATATCAGTATCAAACTCTATATTAATGCTGCTTCTCCCATTTTCAGATTTAGAGTCTATATTTTTAATGCCTTCTGCTCCTCCAATAACATCTTCAATTACTTGAGTAATTTCTTGATCTATGATTGGTGCTGATGCAGATTTGTAATTAACTTTAACTTGTACCACTGGTGGCTGCAAACCATCTGGCAATTCTCTCACTGGTAATTCAGAATAAACAAATAGACCGAACACAATAAGAATTAAAGATAGAACCCAAGCTACAACTGGTCTTCTAATACTAAGTTCAGTTATATACATTTAAATATTAACTTTTATTTTCTTTTTTTTTTAATTCAGGTTTATTAAATATATTCATCAATTTTTTCCATTCAGAAATTTTTAATAATTTTTTCCAATCAGAGCTATTTTTTTTTGGGCTATCTTTTTTGGGTGTAGCTTTTTTTTTCCAATTTGATGAAACTGGTTTTTCTCCATATTTAATTGGTTTAATCTTTCCATTGGGTCTTGTCTTTCGAAGACCCTCTGCAACTACAGTATCACCATTTTCTAGACCAGTTTTAATTTCTATAAAACCTTGATTTCTTAAACCAATTTCAACTTCTATTTTTTTTACTGTGTTTTCTTTATCTACTTTATAAACATAAACATTATCACCTTCCATTATCAAGCTTGTATCAAGAATGCTTAATGATTTTCTTTCATTATAATTAATTGTAACTTCTAACAATGAACCAGATAAAAGTTCATTATTTGGATTATCAAGTTTAATTCTTACTGGTAGTGATCTTTTGTTAGTATCTATTCTGCTTGCAGTTGACTCTACAATTCCTGAATATTTTTTAAGATTATTTCCAGAAAACTTTATATCAACATTTTGACCCTTTTTTACATAGGGTGCAAAAGTTTCTGGTATATCTACATCAACAAATAGAACAGAAGTATCTTCTAAATTTAATATAATAGAACTTTTCGATACATCTATATCATTTGAGAAATCTCGTTTACCAATAATTCCATCAAATGGGGTGACTATATTTCTATTCTTTAGTTTTGCTATTATGTCTCCTGTTTTAACTTTCGTGTTAAATTTAATCGGTTCTAAAATTTCATATTTTTCAATATTAAAAGACTTTATTTGCGCAGGTATAGCAGTACCAAATGTTTCGATAGTGTTTTGAAATAGTTTTTGCTCAACTACTTTTACAATAATACCTGGAGGTGGTCTTTTGCTAAACTTTTTTTTAAAATGATTTCCAATCATTGTTCTTGCAACAATCACTGCTGTAATAATGAAAAAAAAGATTAGTACTATTGATATAATTTTAGTTGATCTTTTCATAATTTAATTTCTCCCATACTCTGACCATGAACCATCATAAATTGTCGGCATATATGTATCATTTATTATCGAATAAGCTAGCGCCAACACACTTGCGGTAACTCCCGATCCACATGAAAATACAAGATTTTTATTATTATTAAAGCCCATAGAATCAAATTTTTTTATAATTTTATCTCTATTAATAAACGTATGATCCTCATTTATTAATTCTGAAAAAGGCAAACAAAAAGAATTTTTAATAGATCCACTTCTCAATCCTTTTCTAGGCTCAGCAACCTTTCCTTCAAATCGTTCTTTGCTTCTCGCGTCTATAACATTAAATTTATTATTTATGGTATTTTCATCTATTTCTTGTTTGTCTTTTACAAGTTTTTTATTTTCACTTGCAGAATAATTTGATGACTTAGTATTTACTAGTAGGTTATTTGTAATTTTATTTTCATATTTCCATTTTTTTAATCCACCATCTAATACATGAATTTTTTTTGGGTCATGTCCAAAGTAGATAAAATTATACCAACATCTGCAAGAGCTAATAACATCTGAATTATCATAAACTACTATTTCATCATTATTTTCTATTCCCATATCGCTTACTATTTTTTCCCAGGATTTTGTATCTGTTAACATGTGGGGTAAATCTGTATCTAATTTTGAATTTTTGTCTAAATCAAAAAAAATAGCATTAGGAATATGCTCTTTATTATACTCATCAAAACCATTTCTTTCTGCTTGAGGCATATGCCAAGAAGAATCAATAATTTTAACTTTATTGATGTTATTTTCTAACCAATTTGCATCAACTAAAGACATTTATCTTTTTTCTAAATATTTTTGATGAAATTCTTCGGCAGGACAGTAATTTTTAACTAAAGAAATTTTAGTAACAACTTTTTCAGATAATTCATTATTCATATTTTTTGTAATTTCTTCTGCCACTTTTTTTTGTTGATCATTTAAAAAAAATATCTCACTTCTATATTGAGTTCCAAAATCTGGCCCTTGAGAATTTAAAGTTGTGGGATCATGAATTTCAAAAAAAAATTTAAGAATTTTTTCATAAGAAATAATTTTAGGATCAAAGTCTAATTTTACGACTTCAGCGTGATTAGTTTCACCTGAACACACTTCTTCGTAAGTAGTTTGGCTACTATGGCCTCCACAATATCCTACCTCAGTTTTTATGACACCATCAAGTTTACTAAACTTAACCTCTGGCCCCCAAAAACATCCTAAGCCTAAAATTGCTATTTCCATTGATTATATATTTAATTAATTTACAAATTATTCATATGTTGAGTAAAAATCAATTGGGCTTTTTGTACATGTTTTTGTCAGTATGTACATTTTCTATTATGGATTTAATTGTAAAATGGTCTGGTGACTATCCAACTGGACAGGTAATGTTTTTTAGAGGTTTTTTTGGAATAATTCCTACTTTTTTTTTAATTCCAAGAGAAAGAATAAAAACTTTTTATAAAACTAAAAGACCAAAAGAACATTTTTTTAGATGTATTATGGGGCTGATGGCATTAGTTGCAATATTTATTGCTTTGAGAAAACTACCTTTAGCTATAGTTGTTAGTCTTTCATTTTCTGCACCTTTGTTTATCACAATATTATCTATTTTTTTATTAAGTGAGAAAGTAGGTATTTATAGGTGGTTAGCAGTCTTGATAGGTTTTGTGGGTGTAATAATTATAACAGAACCAGGAATTGAAGAAATGAATTATCTTTATTTATTACCCATAATTTTTTGTGTAGGCATGTCATTTGTGACGATTACTATTAGAAAACTATCCTCCACAGAACCTATTTGGCTTATATCAATTTTCTTTAGTATAATGATTTTAATTGCAAGCCTAATGACAATTCCTTTTGGCTGGGTGATGCCAAATTTTCATGATTTTATACTTTTGTCACTGGTGGGTATTATGGGTGGATCTGCAAATTTATTTTTAACTCAATCTTACAAGCTTTCAGAAGTATCACTTGTGGCTCCACTAAAATATTTATCTCTTATTTTTGCTATCATTTTTGGATATTTAATTTGGAATGAAGTGCCAACTACAAAAACATTGATTGGAGCTTCACTTGTAGTATCTGCTTCTCTAATAATTTTTAGAAGAGAAATTTATCATAAAGAAAAAATCCCCTCAGCAACTAGACATGAGTAAATCACCTAAATATTGGAATACAGCAAAAAAATATCTATCTAAAAAAGATAAGGTAATGTCTGCTTTAATCAAGAGATACAAATCTCCATCAGAAGCAGTTTTAACATCAAGAAAAGATATCTTTTTTTCATTATGTAAAAGTATTGTTGGGCAACAAATCAGTGTTGCTGCTGCCAATTCTGTTTTTTTAAAGTTTAAAAAGAAATGTAAAAATAAAATTAATGCTAAGATGGTTGATACGCTATCTTTTGCCCAACTAAAATCATGTGGGCTTAGCAAACAAAAAGTAAAAGGGATTCAGGGTTTAGCAAAACAAATTTTAAATAAAACTTTTAATCCAAGAATTATATCTAAGATGTCAGATGAAGAAGCTATTTTGTATCTTTCACAATTAAGACAAATTGGAAGATGGTCAGCTGAAATGATTTTATTGTTTACATACAATCGTTCTAATATATGGCCAATTCAAGATATAGGATTGTTAAGAGCCATATCTAAGAATTATAAAAAGAATTATTTACCCCCTGAAAATTATGTAAAACTATTAAATAAAAGATTTTCACCATATTGTTCTGTTGCAACTTGGTATTTATGGAGAAGTATAGACCCAGAGCCTATTCAATACTAAATCCCTCAATTACCTGCATGTGTCTAATAGTTGTATTTTTTGCGATATCCCATCCAGCTAAATATTCTTTTGAATTATGACATTCAATTGCTTTTTCGTAGTTTGGAAATTCCCATACAACTGTTCTAACAAAGTCATCACCATCATATGTTTTGTATTTTCCACCTCTTACAAGGGGAACTCCTCCAAAGCTTTTAATAATTGGAGTTACAACTTCTGCATATTTTTTTAAATTTTCTTGATTTTTGACTTCTTTATATAGGCTTATCCAATATCCCTTCATGATTTCTCCCTTTTAAATTATTTTAGTTATGATACTTAAATTTATGGCTGACAAATTAATTATTACTTTTGACGAATATAACAAAATTGTTGAGAAACTAGCAATTGAGATTCATAAAAAATACAAACCTACAGTTTTAGTGGGAATTATGAGGGGTGCAGCTCCAATTTTAGATATTCTTTCAAGAATTTTAAAACTTCCAATAGCTTATATTGTCATCCAAAGTTATTCAGGTGAAGGCATGGAAGATAAACAAGGACAACTAATGTTTGCAAGGGAAATCAGTTCTTTAGCTGAAAACAAAGACTATAATAAAGTACTTTTGGTTGATGATCTTTCAGACACAGGTTTGACTTTAAATAAAAGTATAGAGTGGTTAAAAAATTATGGTCCAACTAAAGATTATATTAAAGAAGTTAAAACAGCTTGTCTTTGGAAAAAGAAATCTTCAACATTTGAACCAGACTTTTGTCCAGTAAGATTAGATACAGATCCATGGATTGTTCAACCAACTGAACATTATGAAGAGTTATCTATAGAAGAAATTATTAAAAGAAATTAACTAATAGGGCTAGTTTACACTAGCCCTATTTAATATTTTTATGCAACTGCAAAGCTAATAACACTAAGTATTGCAATAATAAATATTGCTGGCGAAGTAGTTGAAAACTTACCAGTAAATAATTTAATTAAAGCATACGATACAAATGCTAAAGCAATACCATTACTAATACTATATGTTAAAGGCATAGCAATCATTGCAAGAATAGCAGGAGCAGATTCAGCAATATCATCCCATTCTATATCTGTAATATTTCTTACAAAAAGAACAGAAACAAAAAGCAAAGCCGCACCATCAATTTGTTTTGGTAAGCTAGTTGCTAGCGGAGCAAAAAATATACAAGCTAGAAACAACAAACCAATTACTAGCGATGTCATTCCAGTTTTACCACCTGCTTTTACACCGGCACCAGATTCAACATAACTTGTAACAGTTGTTGTCCCCATCATAGCACCAGCAACTGTACCAACACTATCAGCTAACATAGCTTTATTTATATCTTTAACTTTTCCATCTTTACCAACCTTACCAGCAACGTTAGCAACAGAAGTTAAAGTTCCAGCTGTATCAAAAAAGTCAATGAATAATAAGGTAAATATTACCGTAGACATCCCTGCAGTCATTGCAGCAGATAAATCAAAATCAAAAAGGTATGTCATTGGTGGAGGTGAACTTGCAATACCATTAAAATTAGCTAGTCCAGTAGCCCAAGAAATAATACTAAATACTAAAATTCCTATAATAATATTTCCTTTTATATTCATTTTTTCCATTACAATAATTGCAATAAATGTTGCACAACCCAAAAGTACCAATGGATTACTCAAATCACCTAACCTTACAAGAGTTACTGGATCATCAACAACAACTTCCATAATTTGCAATCCAATAATTGCTAAGAATAAACCTATACCAGCACCAATTCCCAATTTAAGACTTTTAGGAATTGAGTTTATTAGCCAAGCTCTAATAGGTGTAAGAGATATAATTAAAAACAATACACCTGCAACTAACACTGCTCCCAAAGCTTCTTGAGGTGTGTAGCCCATTCCTGCACAAACTCCAAAAGCAACGAAAGCATTTATTCCCATTCCTGGTGCAAGTCCAATTGGCCAAGTTTTTCCGTAAAAAGCCATTATGAAACATGCAAGAGCGGTTGCTAATATTGTTGCGGTATATACTGCGCCGAAATCAAAGAAACCTTTTTCGGGTCCGGCAAATTCTCCCGATAAGATAAATGGATTTAAAAACATTAT
>JGI20156J14371_10000413_pt1 | contig 37649 bp, 34 predicted proteins | sample COG_06_FD_14371 | JGI IMG/M metagenome (IMG submission 14371)
ATCGCTCTGCGGGCAACACGCTTCCAGCTGCCTCGTATTGGATCAAAGCGGCGGCATAGTTGTCCTCTTTGTAAAGCAAATTCGCCTGATCGACCAGCGCCTCATACTCTATGGTCCGCGCAATAATATCTGCCGCTTGAGCGGCGAGATCTGCTTGCCGAGTTTGCGCTTCTTCAATCCGGTTTAATGGATAGCTTTCGTTGGGCATCAAGGCGCTGGCTTCAGTGAATTTACCGATTGCTCTGTCCCATTGCTCCCGCTCGAAATAAATATCCCCATCCTCCACCAATTCATTGTACTCCTCATCTGCTTCTGACGAGTTCTCTAACGCCGCCTCACGGTCATTCACTCGCTGCAAACCATCCAATGGCTCAGGCGAGTCCGGCCGCATGGTGGCGGCTGATTCAAACCCGCTTCTTGCCTCCTGAAGCCGGTCTCGCTTCAGCGCATCCTCTGCTTCCTCGAGAAGGGATTCGAAGGCTGCCTCGTCGGCATTCGCCGCATTCGCTTGATCCAATCCACGTTGAGCTGCTTCTCGTTTAGCGATTACATCAGCTTCATCTGCAAACAGCGCCAAAGCTGAATCGTAGAAGTCGACAGCCTTTTGCCACTCCTTCGCTGACTTGGATCGATCTCCTTTCTGGACAAAGTCTTCAAACTTCTCACGCATTTCCTCTTCCTGTCCTGCCATGCGTTCCAGCCGAGCCAGTTCAGCATTCACTTTATTGCGCATCCTCACCGTGTAGTTGCTATCGAAACTCACTGTGTTTTTATTCGCATCGTATTCGCCTTTGCCATAAAAATCTTCAAAAATCGACGCATCAAATCCAGCCGGCAAAGGCATCATGCTCATGTCCAAATCCATGTTGCGCGCTCCCGTAACATCCAATGGTATGCCCGAGGCATCTACCGCGATCCGTTTATTCCCGTGACCCTCTAATTCGAAACTAAACGTATAGTTATGGCGCAAGGGCAGGTCAAATTCATATCCTCCCTTCAAATCGGTCATGATGGCATCGAATTCAACGTCATCTTGGTACACCACCACCCGAACGCCTTCTAGTTTTTTGCTGCTCTCATCCAATTTCACCGTTCCAAACACCACGAGCTTATCCTCTTGAGTCCTGCCTTCTTGCGCCGGAAGGAAGAAGAGCAAAAGCAACAGCACAGCACCCGCACACTTCCTGCGAAAATGAGGTAATTTGCACGGATACAGCAAGTGCGAGCTAGACTCGCTTGGCTTTTTGTTTGAATTGCAGGTCATTACAGGAAAAGCTTCCACTTCCTAAAACGTAAAAATATGGCATTTAGTTATTGGGAATCAAAAGAATGGCTGGAAGGATTGGATTTAGGGATTGTAGGCGGCGGGATCGTGGGCCTCTCAGCGGCCTTGTTCGCACAAAAACAGCATCCTAATTGGAGAATTGCAGTCTTGGATTCTGATCCGTTTGGAGGCGGTGGAACCTCCAAAAATGCAGGGTTTGCATGCTTCGGAAGTGCGACAGAATTAATGGCCGATCGAATCACATTGGGTGATAAAGCAGCGCGAGATTTGGTCCAAACGCGATTGGATGGATTGCGGTTACTTCGGGAAACATTGGGCGATGCGCAGATTGGTTTTGAACCATCGGGAAGCATGGAGTTCTTTAGGCAGGGTGGCATGACTCGCTTGCCTTCTAATTCGGAAATCTTCGATTTAAACGGTTGGCTAGCAGAAGTCACAGGCGTTCCTGACACATTCGAAGTCATTCATGCATCGCACCTCGCGGAACGTCAAGCCCCTGAACACGAGTGCGCTATCTTCTCCCGATTAGAAGGCGTAATAGATACCGGGAAAATGAACCGATCCTTGCGCAAAAAGGTGACTGCAGCAGGCATTGATTTAATCACCGGTCTCTGCGTACACAAGATCGAGCCGCAAGATTCTGGTTGGCACCTGCACGTGCAACGCGGGGATGAACTTACCCCCATCCGCGTGCCCAACATGATCGTCGCGACTAATGCGTTTGCCACGCAACTCATCCCTCACTTAAACGTTCAACCCGTCAAAAACCAAGTGCTCGTTACAGCCCCCATACCAGACTGGGACTTTCGCCATTCGGTGCATCTGGATGCGGGATATGTCTATGCCCGCAACGTCGAAAACCGCATGCTCATCGGAGGAGGACGGCATTGGAACGTGGATGCCGAAGAAACCGAAAGAAGGCTCATCGAATGGATGCACTCGCTGTGGCCTCGCACCCAGGATGTTGCCATTACACATCGCTGGACGGGCACACTCGGGATAGGCGATACGCGAGAGCCAATCGTGCGTCAGATCGACAAACACGGTGTTGTCGCCGTTCGTCTTGGAGGCATGGGAGTGGCCATTGGAATGAGCATCGGAAGGCAGGCTGCAAATTTGTTGAGCATGGAGTGAAACCTTTTTTCGATGAAATCCGTAAAGACTGGGGATGAAATGTCACATTAAGACCTTAAGACCCATGCGGACTGCTATTCAACTTCTATCCTTCTCCACATTACTTCTCTGTGCAAACGAAATGGACGCCCAAACGGGATTCCAAGTTGTCACCGGCCCCACGAGTTTTACGGGAGCCTCCAATCTGGAAGACGGAATTCAAATCTCTTCAACGGGTTCCTACTCAACCCAACTAGCGATGTACACGGACATCCTCCCATTCTGTTCAGCAGATGCTGAAATGAATTGGGGAAGTCTCGGATTAACTGCTTCCGAGCGGCGCCATGAAATTTCAGAATGGTACGGATTCGGTGCTGGTTTACGATTGCATCAGCCGTATGAAAATCAACGCATCATCCAACCTTGGCTCGGTGTGGGATCAGCTTTATGCAACAAGCCAACTATGCGGACCTTGCTGATGCGTCTGGACAATCCTATCATTACTGGAGCGACGGACGGGTCTATGACATGCCAGAAAACGACGTCAATGCTGCGGTTTTGGCTCAAGAGGTGGCGCCTGATTATGCCTTCGAATCTCAAACGCGGACGCAAAATAGTTTGGCTGTTCCTGTTCGCTTGGGAGTCAACCTCAATCTCACTCCGCGTTTCTACGCTAGTGCAGCCTTTTCAATGCTCGTAGGAGCAGAGGCGAGCCTTGACCCTCGACCGGGCTACACCGATTATCTAACGACTGCCCAAGCCGGTCTTGGCATTCGCATCGGAAGAGATTTCGCCGAACCGCGCATCGACTACCCTGAAGCATGGGCTGAATTGGGTGATGATTTTGACCAAGATGGCATCAAGGACAACCGCGACCGATGTCCTGGAACACCGGAAGGTATAGCCATTGATCGACGAGGTTGTCCTGTGGACAGCGACAAAGACGGCGTGGCCGACTACCAGGATGACGAGCCGTTTTCACCGCACGCCCGGGTCAACTTACAAGGCGTTTCCCTGAGCAATGCGCAATGGCAAGCTCTTGAAGCAGAAGCGGCTGCATTTCAGCCTCGTGCCCACGAGGAATTCCAACGCATCGAAACAAAAACGCAGGCACCTCAGGTGACATCCGTTGACACACGGGGACACACACCCGCTGAATCGCGGTTATTGCAGACGTTTGGTTCAATTAAATCGACCATCCAGGTCAAGGCTAAAAGCGAACAACCCGTGGGAGAAACAAACGCGATCAAGTCCGGCAACAACGAACTCCTTTCCATTGATGAGCTCAAGAGTTTCCGTGCTGTCATGCCGGCCATTCGACCTGCTTACCGCGTCCAGTTAACACCCGACGTTCGCATGCTAGATATGGAGCTGATCACGCCTTTTATCTTAAGCGGTGAGGTCACACAGAAATTCGATCAATCCAGTACGATGACTTTCGTGACACAAGCCGTTTATGACGCAGCAGCGGCACAAGCTGATTTGACCAAAATGAAAAATGCCGGATTCGCTCAAGCCTTTATTGTGGGCGAATTCAATGGACGCATCATTGATGTAGCAACGGCAGAACAATTAGACCGCGAACTGCACACCAAGGGTACAGCTTCGAAATAAAACGCATCCCGCTCTCAAAAAAAAAGACTGCCCATACAGGCGGTCTTTTTTTGCTCTCATTGAAAATAAGTTAAGGTCAGGATTGCCCTGCCGCCTCTGCCACTCGAATGCCATCGAGCGCAGCAGACAGAATCCCTCCAGCATATCCTCCACCCTCTCCACAGGGATAGAGTCCGGCAATCTCTGGATGTGACAAAGAATCACGATCACGGGGAATGCGGACTGGACTTGATGTGCGCGATTCGGGTGCGACTAAGATGGCGTTGGTATCCATATACGTTGGCATGCGCTTTCCAAACTCTCGCAATCCCTCAGCCAACGAATCCGAGATGACGGGCGGCAACAACGTGCGTAAGTTGACCGAAACCACGCCCGGCAAGTAGGAGCAAGCGGGTAAGTCACGGGAAACCCGGCCTTGCGAGCCATGTAAAAAATCGATTAGCCGCTGGGCCGGTGCACGTTGCGTTCGACCACCAGCCTCCCAGCACTTTCGCTCAAGCTCTCGCTGAAATTCCAGGGCACCAAGCACTCCATTGAATCCTTCAGCCTTCCAATCTTCAGGTCCCAGCTGCACAACCATGCCAGAGTTAGCGAATGGATTGTTGCGTTTGGAGGGCGACCAACCGTTCGTCACGACGGAATTCGGGTCTGTTGCACATGGAGCGATGATGCCACCGGGGCACATACAAAATGAATGCACACCTCGTCCATTCACCTGACAAACCAATCGGTACGACGCGGGTGGCAGCCACTCTCCTCTCGATTGGCCGCTGTATTGGATTCTATCCACCAACTCCTGTGGATGCTCAATCCGCACCCCCATGGCGAAAGGCTTGGCTTCGAGTGCCCACCCTTTCGATTCCATTAATTCGAAAACATCCCGTGCACTATGGCCCGTTGCCATAATAATTCGTTCCGTTTCTGCTGAATGTACTTCGTCCGTTTCGACGTTTACCCAGTGAACACCGCTAACCTGCCCGCCGTCCGCTGCAATGTCCACCATCCGGCATCCGAAATGCACCTGACCTCCCGCATCCTCAATCGCTGCGCGCATGCGCTCAATGATTTGAGGTAATTTATTGGTGCCGATGTGCGGGTGAGCATCAATCAAAATTGAGGGGTCGGCGCCGAACTGAACAAGGCAGTTAAGCACGCCTTGAATGTTCCCCCTTTTATGACTCCGGGTGTATAATTTCCCATCGCTGTACGTGCCTGCTCCTCCCTCTCCAAAACAATAATTCGAATCCGGATCTACAACGTGTTCGCGCGTTATGCTCACCAAATCTCGTCGGCGCTGCTTCACCGGTTGACCACGTTCTAAGAGGATGGGACGGATGCCTTGCTGAATCAACGATAGTGCAGCAAACAAGCCTGCAGGCCCTGCACCAATGATGAAGACGGACTCCGCATCGTTCTGAACGGGCTCAAAATCACCCGAAGGAAGCGGGTTTTCTGGCAGGTCGTCCTTGCCATTGGCTACTTCTATTCGCCACACCGCCATCACTTGACGTTTGCGGGCATCCAAGTTCTTTCGCACCACCCTGTACTTTCCAAGGCGCTCCTCGGAACAGCCCATAGCTTCAGCGACAACTTCCCGGATTTTAGATTCATCTCCCGACCACTCCACGGGAAAACGCACATCGATAAATTGGGTTTCACTTCCGGATGCCATTCGACGAAGATAAACCCGAGTTCTTGCGAATCAGCTTGAACGCCTAAGACTTAACTTCGTCATGAATTTGACCCATGTCCCAAACAGACTTCCCCCACAACCCACTGGCTTTTGACCGACGTGACTTGAGTGATGAGGCCATCCAATTGCTTTACGATCAGCTGATGCTTCCGCGGATGGTGGAAGAAAAGATGCTGAGTCAATTGCGGCAAGGAAAAATCTCCAAGTGGTTCAGCGGAATGGGGCAAGAGGCCATTTCGGTTGGAGCAACGGCTGCATTGGAGGAGGATGAATTCATCCTACCCATGCACCGGAACTTGGGCGTTTTCACGACCCGGGGCATCACCTTGGACCGGTTGTTTTCACAATTTCAAGGCAAAGCGAACGGATTCACCAAAGGAAGAGACCGTTCTTTTCATTTTGGCTCCATAGAACATCACATCGTGGGCATGATCTCCCACCTTGGTCCTCAATTGGGCATCGCCGACGGTATCGCTCTCGCGCACAAGCTGGATGAGAGCGGCAAGGCGACTTTGGTTTTTACCGGCGACGGCGGTGCATCTGAAGGGGACTTTCACGAAGCAATCAATGTCGCTGCGGTTTGGCAATTGCCTGTCATCATCGGAATTGAAAACAACTCATGGGGGTTGTCAACGCCTTCCAACGAGCAGTTTCGCTTCGAACATTTTACGGATAAGGCCATCGGCTACGGCATCCCAGCAGAAGACGCCATCCGGGTGGACGGCAATGACGTACTCGCCGTATACCATGCGGTGAAAGATGCTGCAGCATCCATTCGCCAGAATCCACGTCCCATCCTTTTGGAATTCAAAACATTCCGAATGCGGGGACATGAGGAAGCTTCCGGAACCAAATACTATCCAGAAGGACTGATTGAGCACTGGGGCCAAATCGATCCCGTGGAAAAGTTCGAGGCGTGGGCCACTGCCCAAGGAGCAATCGAAAGCGGATACATCGAAGAAGTGAAAGCTCGCCATTCAGCGGCCATCAAAGAAGGTTTAAAAGCAGCGGCCATCGAGCCTGCCATCGAGAATTCGGTAGAGCTCGAACTGGATGACCGTTTCGCTCAAGTGTCCGAAAGTCAATGGGGAGGCGCCAAGTCAACCGATCGGGAGCTGCGCATGATTGATGCCATCAGCGAAGGGTTGGGTCAAGCCATGGAGGCTTATCCAGACTTGGTTTTGATGGGGCAAGACATTGCAGAGTACGGCGGTGTTTTCAAGGTGACGGATGGGTTTGTCAAACGATTCGGCAAAGAACGGGTCCGAAACACGCCACTTTGCGAATCCGCCATAGTTGGAGCAGCGCTGGGATTGAGCATTGCTGGTAAAAAATCCATGATGGAAATGCAATTCAGCGATTTTGTTACCGTTGGATTCAATCAAATCGTCAATAACCTCGCAAAAATTCATTGGCGCTGGGGACAAAACGCGGATGTCGTCGTCCGGATGCCAACAGGTGGAAATGTCGGTGCGGGACCGTTCCACAGCCAGTCTACAGAAGCGTGGTTCTTTCACGTGCCAGGTCTCAAAATTGTCTACCCTTCCACGCCAGAAGATGCCAAAGGGCTTTTATTGCGCGCGTTCGAGGACCCCAATCCAATCTTATTTTTTGAGCACAAATACCTGTATCGTTCCCTGACAGGAACCGTAGATGAGAACCCGTTTACCGTCGAGATTGGCGCCGCTCGAATCGTGCAAACCGGATCCGACTTGACCATTGTGACCTACGGATTGGGAGTGCAATGGGCCCAAGCAGCTGCGAGCAAATCATCGGCCTCCATTGAAGTCATTGATTTGCGAACGCTTCTCCCATGGGATGAGCATGCTGTCGCCACAAGTGTGCGCAAAACGAACCGCGTCATTGTGCTGCACGAAGACACCATGACTGGCGGTATTGGAGCCGAAATCAGCGCTCGAATTCAAGAGATGTGCTGGAAAGATTTAGATGCCCCAATTCATCGGGTGGCCGGATTGGATACGGCGTTTCCATTTGCCGAAAATTTGGAGGAACAATTCCTAGCGAACGCTCGAGTCGATGAGGCCATTGAGTCGGTGCTGAGCGCATAGCTTACGTAATTTGTTTGGAATCAATCATTAAAGCAATTACATTGGAAGGCGGTTCACACCATTTCTACCCGGCTTAACCATCTTTTTTGTTACCTCTGCATCACATAGAACGAGCGATTCACGCCATGTTTACGGAAGTGAACGAGCAGGCCCTCCAGGTGCTGTTTCGCCATCCCGAATTAAGAGATGAAGCACAGCGAATTGTGCGAAAAAGCAATAAGGAATTGAGCCATTTCATTGCTCAACTCAAGTCTTCGACTTGGGACGGCCCAGAAGCCGAGAAACAGCTTCAAACGCTGTGTAAAGCGTCTGAGAAGTCGAGCATGAAGTTAATGGAGCGCCTCCAAGCGGTGCGGACCTCTTCTGCCAAAAACCAACCTTCCGAATTCAGGGAATCTTAACGGATCAATCGCACGAGGCAATTATCGCCCGCGCATGCGCATCTGCGCCGGGTTCCGAATGGCCGCCTCCACTTGCTTGATGTCCTTTTTGAGCATGCCCTTGGTATCCAGACGTTTGCATTCCACAAGCAGCGCCTTCGCGAGCTTCGGCTTCCGCTTTGCTGATGCGACAACGGCTAAGTTCAGCTTAACCGCAGCCTTGTCATGGTCCTGCTTTAGGCCTACTTCAAGCGACTCTTTGAGCAACTTTTCAGCGTCGTTCATATTGTGCTCCATCATCAGACTACCGGACAAAAAATACCAGTACCCTCTGCGACGCGGCCAAAGATGCTTTGGATTGACCCGCCCAATCCATTTGCGGGCATCATCCATTTTTTGTTGCCGAAGGCTCACGAACGCCATGAGCAATCTCATGCTCTGCAGCGTCACCAGCACCAAAACAACAGTCACCAGGACCATTCCTACACCGCTTCCGACGTGACCTTTCATGAAAAGGTGAATGGCATACGCCAAACTTGCAGCGGCCAGAGGAATTTTTATGAATCGAGTGTCCATGGGACGTGGTATTTTTGTGGGCAAATTTACCGCATCAAATGGATTGGATGACATTGGAATCAATAGAAGGTTGGAACGAGGCATTGGATCGATCAGGTAAAATGCCCCTTGTTGTTTTCAAACACAGCACGCGCTGCAGTGTCAGCCGGATGGCCCTAAAACTAACGGAGCAACGTTGGGATCTTCCTTCGGATGTTCAACCGCTCCTTCTGGACCTGCTCAATTTCCGGGAGGTCAGCCAGGCGATTGCAACCGATTTGCGTGTCGAACATCAGTCACCACAATTGATTTTAGTATCCGGCGGCAAAGCACTTTACCATGCCAATCATTCGGCCATCGACCCAGAAGAATTGAAAGCGTATCTTTAAGCCATGGTGGAAATTGTCAAACTACGGGTGATTTTGGACGTCGAGGAGGACGTATTTCGGGACCTTGAAATCGAAATGGACGCACCGCTGATGCATTTGCATTTGGCAACCTTGGATGCATTCAATTGGAACGATGCGCATGAAATGGCTTCCTTTTACAAGAGCAATGATGCGTGGGACAAAGGGGATGAATTTCCGCTCATGGCCATGTCCCCAGATTTGCCTTCAATGGAATCTGCAAAAGTTCGAGACGTTCTTCCCACTCAACAATCACGAGGTCTCTACGTGTACGATTACCTGCGCATGTGGTGTTTTTATCTTGAGCCCATTGCGATGGGACCGGCGGAAGAAAAAACTGAATACCCCCGTTTGATGTTGGAGTTTGGAGAAACCCCAAACCCCCTAAGCCGTGAGCCAGAAGGATTGAATGATGCGGACTTATTTGCTGATGTTTTCGGAGATGAAACCAAAGCACCTGACAAAGCGACCTCCACCGGAGATCCTGAACTTGATGCCTACCTGGCCGATGATGCCGAAGAAGACGCTTCGGGTGGCCTGGAAAACATCGACGACTACGACGATATTTTTTGATGGCTGATTCGCCCCTTGAACGCCTATCCTCCGTCGCGGATTCAATCCAACCGAATGAACGGCCACTTCTCGTTGTCGTGGTGGGACCAACGGCTGTTGGAAAAACACGCTGGGCAATCGACATGGCACGCGCACTGGAAACCGAAATCATCAATGCCGACTCGCGCCAAGTTTTTAAGCGAATGGCCATTGGAACTGCCGCTCCGAGCGCCCACGAACGAGCGGAAATTCAGCATCATTTTGTAGATTTCATCGAGCCAGATCGAAGGTACAGCGCTGGTCAATTTGAGCAAGACGCTTCGGTTTGGTTGGACCATTGGTTCAAACATCGCCGCACCGCCGTTCTCGCTGGAGGGAGCGGATTGTACGTCAAGGCGTTGATCGAGGGACTCGATGACATTCCCGCTGACCCGTCCATTCGAGCCCAGTTGAATCAGCGATGGGAATTGCACGGACTTGCTCCGCTCATCGAAGAGCTCGCCCAACTCGATCCAGCTCATTTAAGTAAAATGGATGCCCAGAATCCTCAGCGGGTCATCCGAGCACTTGAGGTCTGTCTTATTTCAGGAAGACCCTTCTCGAGCTTCCACAAACTGGCGCCTCGAGCGAGACCATACGACACCTGGGTTGTTGGGCTTCAAATGGACCGGGATTCCCTGAATTCTCGCATCAACATGCGGGTGGAACATATGATTGAAGCGGGACTCGAGGCTGAGGTCCGAGAACTTGCGCATCTCAAAGATGCCAATGCACTGCGCACCGTCGGGTACCGGGAATGGTGGCCTTTCTTCGAAAACGAATGTTCTTTGACCGACGTTCAGGCCCAAATCCAACTGCGAACCCGGCAATTCGCCAAGCGCCAAATGACGTGGTTTCAAAAAATGGAGGGCGTTCAGTGGTTTGATGCTTCGGACAGGGAGAACATTGCCGAGGGATTGCGCGTTGAATGTGAGAAACGATCATGGCATTTGGCACATCCAATACCCCATTCGGAACCGCACCGAGATGAGTGATCCCTCGAAACAAACCCACCTCCATCGGGAAGCTTCTAAGCACACGCTTCGCAGAGATGCCATGCCTCATTTCGACGACCAAACTGCGCAAGATTTGGAATTCGATGTAGTGAAGGCATTGCTTTTGAACCACTGCCACAACCCAACGACCATCCAGCGAGCCAAAACCTTGCATCCTAGCATTCAACCCAACCAATGGCGCAAAGCACTCGAGCGCACCAAGGAGTTTTTGGACATCCGGAGTGAGGGAAGGTCTTTTCCCGCTGTAGGTTGTGAGGAAATTGCCCCCGACAATGACCGCCTCGCCATCCGCGATGCCGTTCTCGATGAACGAGGGTTTGCTCGAATTCGCACGGCGACCTTGACCGTCAATGAGGTCATTGAATCGCTCGAGGGAGCGGAGGAAGTATTCCCTCAGCTTTGTCATCTCATTGCCGAAGCGTCACCCAATCTGGAATTGCCCCAAGCAATTGACAGCGTTTTCGACGCCAAAGGTCAAGTACGGAGCAACGCTTCCCCTAAGTTGATTCAAATTCGGGAGGAGAGCATTCGCTTGCGCCGCTCGCTCAATCGACAGTTCGTTAAGGAACTCAAAAAAAGTCAAGAACGCGGCTGGTTGGCCGATACCAAGGAAGGATTCATCAACAACCGCCGCGTACTCGCTGTCAACAGCACGCACAAGCGGAAAATATCAGGCACCGCCTTGGGGCAATCCAAAAATGCCTCCATTACGTTTATTGAACCGGCTTCAACCGTTTCATTGAATTTTGAGATGGAGATGCTTCAGGATGATGAGCGAAAAGAAATCCATCGAATCCTGCGGGCTTTAACGAAACAAATTCGGCATTTTTTACCGCAACTCAAGACCACCCACCAAATCCTCGTTGAGCTCGACTGGCTGCGCGCTAAAAGTCAACTGGCCGGTGAAATGAATGCGGATTTACCCGGAATACGGAATGCCCCCAACTTCCACCTCATCCAAGCCTATCATCCATTGCTGGCGATGCAGAATTCGGCCAAAGGTCTGACTACTGAGCCACAAACGGTATCACTCAATTCCAAAGCACGGATCTTGGTCATTTCGGGACCCAACGCGGGAGGTAAATCGATTACGCTCAAAACCGTTGGTCTCCTACAGGTCATGCTTCAGAGTGGACTATTGGTCCCCGCCCATCCCAACAGTGAAATGGGAAGTTTCACCTCGATACTGACTGACATAGGTGACAACCAGAGCATTGAAAACCAGCTGAGTACGTACAGTTACCGATTAAATAGGATGAAGCGGTTTCTGGACATCGCAAACAACAAGTCCTTGCTGCTATTGGATGAATTCGGTACCGGCTCTGACCCCGAATTGGGTGGTGCTTTGGCGGAGGTGTTTTTCGAAGAACTGTACGATCGGAATGTCTTTGGGGTGATCACCACACATTATGCGAATATCAAAACCCGGGCCGCACAATTAGCCCAGGCAATCAATGGAAGCATGCGATTCGACCAAGAGTCCCTCCAACCGCTCTTCAAGTTGGATGTGGGCCCGCCCGGCAGTTCTTTCACCTTTGAGGTGGCCCACATCAATGGAATCGCTCCCGAATTAATCGAACGGGCCAAAGGCAAATTGGACGGCAATAAGGTCAAGTTAGATGCGTTGATTTCGGAATTACAGAAGGAAAAAAACACGCTGGCTCGAGTAACAGACCGGCATCTGAAAAAAGAGCTTGAACTCGAGCGATCCAAAGCAGAGTTGGCACAGCAGGAGCAGCACATCAATGAACGCGCAGAGAATCAACATTCCCTCGCCGAAGAGAACAATGACGCTTTGCACCGGGGACGCAAACTGCAGCAATTTATCGATCGTTTTGACCCTGGTAGCAAGAACAAGCCGCTGCTTCAAGATGTCCAGAAATACCTGGCAGTCGAAAAAACAAAGCGATTGGAAGCTGGTGCAGCCAAAAAAGCAAAGCAAAAGGCNCAAGAGGCCCGGGCTTCGAAGCGTCGGCCCAAACATTTCATTGAACGCATCAAGGTCGGCTCGACCGTTCGGTTAAGAAATGGCGGGAAAGAACGAGGCGAGGTGCTTCAAATGCACGGCAACAGTGCATCCGTTCTTTTCGGAGCATTCAAAACCAAAATTGAATTGGAAAAGCTGTCGTGGGTGGCGAACTAACGTCCGGCAAGTTTATTCGATGACCAACTTCCGCGTAGCCATCGCTCCACCCTCTGTTTCAATGGTTATGAAATACGCTCCTGGGGCCAAACTGCTCACATCGGCCGTAGGCACTTCCATCTGCTGAACATCAATGGCAAGTACCGGTCGGCCGATTTGATCGTAGATGCGCATGTATGCTGCTCGAATCTCGCCTGACCAATCGATGTAGATCGTATGGCTCGCGGGATTGGGGCGCACCGTCCAGGGGTTCGAAAGCAACCACTCTTCTTCTACTTCCACAACGCCACACACGCTTTGCTCGGCGCATGGGACCTCGAATTCGGTCACATAACTGCCTCCCAATACCTCCTGACCTGTCGAAATTGGATCCAAAAAGTTGTACAGCTTTTCCGCCTCCGAAATGGGATTGTTTCCATCCCAGTGGTAGCTCATCTTCCCGTAATAATCTGGCGCATTGGGGGATTCGCAATAAGAAGCTCCTCCTGTAAGGGTTCCAACAATCCGTTTATTTTGATCAAACAAGGCCGACCCGGAGGAACCTCCTTCGGTGACACCGTGGTTGGTCTCTGTTTCTTGCCAATACACTCGCCAATGGGCTCCGGGATGGTACGCGCTGCTGTTGGTAGCTGTCGTGGTGAAGGTTGAGATTTTTTTTCGATCTCCAGCGGGATGATGAATCCCAACACCCTCTGTTGGACTCAAACCCGAAACATCCCATCCAGCGTAAAACGGTATCCAAGATGCAAATACCGGGTCTTCTATCTCCACCAACAAAAAATCTGAGCCGTTGATGTTGTTGCCGACCGCATCGTCCGAACTGGTCAAAAAGTACACGCCTGTCCGCACATGAGAGTTGAAACTGGACGTACCGTCGCACTCAAAGTACTCATAATTGAACCGCACCTTGAGCAGGGCCCAATCCGATTCCGACATGTCATCTGCGCAGTGAAACGAACTCAGCAGCAATTGCCGGCAATCCAATGCTGTGTTATTGACCATGGTTCCAGAGCATAAGTAAATCCCACCACCCATTGAAATTCTTAGCCGCACAGTTGCATCGCGCTGGCACTGCCAATCATCTCCTTCCGGGCACATCACATCCACCTCACACGGATCGGATCCCCGGTTATTTTCGGACAACAAATCGTATTCCCCGTCCAACCAGAGATAGCGAAAGAAATAACCCACCCCGTTGATGCGCAAGGCAGGAGTTCCTGTCACATTCAGAGGTTGCGTGTACCGAATAATCACTTCTTCACCTGGAATTTCGCCACTCACCCACAACCCGTGATCGTTGTTTTCTGAAAAATCTACGGGGCCTTCTGCATAAGGCACTGAAAATCGCCCCGCCTCCGAAGCAAACGTCAACGAACTTCCGACCGGTAAATGGAATTGATCGAAATAGATGCACAATGCTGGAGCATCTTCTACACGAACTCGCAGCGTCCATTGCTCACCTTGGGGCTTTTGCGACACAGAAGCCCAATCGAAAAAATCCCAATCCGCGGCAAGGATTTCGCCCTGCATCGTTTTCCCCGTGTTTTCCTCATGCCAGAAGGCCCGGGCCCACAATTGATCTACCGCAGGAGATTCCAATGTTACGACGGGTGTCTCTAGCTCACGTTCATTTTGCCCCTTGACTCCCAAACAAATGATTATCAAGGACATCAAGAGCCCAAATCGTTTTTTCCCTTTCATTTCACACTTATTTCTTGCGGTTCAGGCTCCAATTTAAGCCGTTTCTCCCAATTGGTTTGGTGAAAATTGGGGAACATCATTCTCTGGTGTTCCAATCCATTCGGTACCTTCAGGGCTCATTTGAAATGAAATGACGAAAACATTAATCATTGGGACCACTTGGATGCTATTCGCCTTCATGACGGTTCCTGCCTGGAGTCAAGACAGTGAGATAGAGGACACCGAGTTTGAGGCCCAAGGACAAAAATTCAATACGCTCCTTTATTACATGGATCAATTGTACGTCGAAGACACGGACATGGAGTCCCTCGTGGAAACGGCTATTGTCAATATGTTGGAAGCGATGGACCCTCATTCGGTATACATCCCCGCGGAAGATTTACAGGAAGCCGATGAACCGCTCAATGGCAATTTCGAAGGAGTGGGCATCCAATTCAATATTTTTCGCGATACCATCATGGTTGTCTCTCCTATTTCCGGCGGACCGTCGGAGAAATTGGGCATCATGTCCGGTGACCGCATCGTCACCGTTGATGGGGAAGTCGTAGCTGGCACAGGTGTCACCAACAAAGATGTCCAACGGCTTCTGAAGGGCCCCAAAGGAACCAGAGTAACGGTAGGCATTAAACGAGGGAACGATCCGGAGTTATTAGAATTCGAAATCATCCGAGACAAAATCCCCATCTTTTCTGTTGATGCTTCATTCATGGCAGCGCCCGGCATTGGCTACATCAAAGTCAATCGCTTCGCTCGCTCAACGATGAGCGAGATGTATGGTGCCTTTGCCCAACTCCAGAGGGAAGGCATGAAAGACCTTGTACTCGACTTGCAAGGCAATGGTGGCGGCATGCTCCGAACGGCCATTCAGATGGCAGATGAATTCCTTCCGGGGATAAGCTTATTGTTTACACAGAAGGCCGTCAATTCTCCCGAGAAGACACCTACGCGCGCATTCCAGGTCGATTTGAAAAAGGACGACTCGTCATTTTGATCGATCAAGGAAGCGCCTCAGCATCGGAGATCGTCTCCGGTGCCGTGCAAGACTGGGACCGAGGCCTGATCGTCGGAAGGCGCAGTTTCGGCAAAGGATTGGTCCAACGACCGGTCAACTTACCAGACGGCAGTGCAGTCCGCTTGACCGTTCAGAAGTATTACACGCCGTCCGGGCGGTGCATTCAAAAGTCGTACGAAGACGGAGTAGATGCCTATCGCAAAGAAAAATTCGAACGGTATGAGTCCGGTGAACTATTGAGCCTGGACAGCCTTGAGTTGCCCGATAGCCTCAAATTTGAAACCCGTCTCCAATCCAGAATGGTCTATGGAGGTGGTGGCATTTTGCCCGACGTTTTTGTTCCGCTCGATACAACAGACAACTCCGTTTATTTCAGTAAAATTTTGCGCAAAGGGTTGGACAGCCGCTTCGCATTGACCTACGTTGACAGCTTGCGCAGTTCCCTGGAAACTTCCTACCCTGACCAAGACACCTTTATTGCTGAGTTTGAATTGGACGAAGGACTGTTGGAACAATTCCAAGCATTTGTCGCCGCAGAGGGAGTAGAATTTGACGCGACCGATTGGGCCACCTCAGAAGAGGCCATCGCCTTGCGTTTGAAGGCCATGATTGGCCGCAACCTCGTCGATCCCAGCACCTTTTACCGAATCATCTCCGGACTGAACGAATCGCTACAGCGCGCTGTTGAAGTTTTACAAGACGGTACTTTCGAACGCTCCAACTTGGCCCACGATACGTTTTGACACGTCAGCTTTTGCATCGTAATTTTACCCAAATAACTCCTCTACCTATGAATCTGAAATTTTCAATCATTCCTATCCTCGCACTCCTCTTTATGGGATGTGCCTCAGAAGTAAGCAATGACACGGCCGTATCGCGTCCTGCCAATGACGCGCAGGACTCACGCGAATTACCCGTCAATACGAGCCCTGGTCAAAAGGATGACTTTGATCCTGCCCGAGCCAACGCGGCGGCACCCGCTGGCCCTACAACGACCATTTCATTCGCCAACTACGAGCACGATTTCGGCACCTTGGCGCAAGGTGAATCGGTGACTCACATGTTCGAATTCACCAACTCAGGCAACGAGCCATTGATCATTGACAACTGCAAGGGGTCCTGCGGATGCACGGTTCCCAAATGCCCCAAAGAGCCTATTCAACCGGGAGAAAAAGGACTAATCGAAGTCAAATTCAATTCGAAAGGAAAGAAGAATCAGCAAACAAAGAAGGTCACGATTAACGGCAACACCGATCCTGCACAAACTTTTTTGACCATCAAAGCTTTTGTCGAAGTTGAGCCTGGTGCTTGATGATGAAAATCGAACAATTGTTCTCAAAAAAATCCCTGCTTAACGGCGGGGTTTTTTTGTGGTTGGTGTTGGGATTCAGCGTGAATGCACAATCTCCTTTAGAGCCTTCTAGTGCACCTCGCGACGGCGAACGCCTGGACTTCCTGGTTACGTATGAATGGGGGCCCTTCTACTTGGCCGTTGGAGACGCTTCGTTCACTACGGTCCAACTGCATTATGGAGATGTCCGGCTGTGGAGCTTCGAAGGATGGGGTGCCTCAAAAAAACACTGGAATTGGTTTTATCCAGTGCAGAGCATTTACGCCAGCCTTGCGAATGATGATTTCATTCCCCTCCACTTCCAACGCAAAGGCAGAGAGGGAAGTCATCGGTATGACCGATGGTATGACTTCGGTTCTTCTTCCCAAATTTCTTGGACTAGCCAAGATGCGGAATTGCCAAGTGGCAGCGCGCCCTTGCCGAGCGGATCGAATGTTTTCGATTTAATGACCGCGGTACATTGGTGTCGGCATTTGCCGTGGGACTCATTGACTCCTGGGAAAACCGTATCAATGAGACTCATTCTTGACGGTGACATACACCCGACTTCAGTCAAATTTGAGGGGCTGACCAACTGGACAGATCCAGAGACCCTCCAAGTGCATCGGTGTTGGGCCTTCCAACCAACGCTCATCGATGGAACGGTCTTCAAAGAGGGAGATCATATGCGGGTGCTCGTCTCAGCCGATGAACGGCGGNTTCCACTGTACATCGAGACTGAGCTTGTCATTGGTTCNGCAAAAATTTATTTGACGCGCAATCANATGCTTGAAACANGAGCCATGAAAAGCTTTCGCGATTCCACAGAAAGACAGCGNAATACATTTATGCGTGAATAACCCCCCTGCACGCTATGTCCGACTCAGTTGACCATAGCCACCGACGTTGTATACTTTTTTGAAACCGGCCTGCTTCAAGAATTCCGCAGCAGCTCCGCTTCTTGCACCCGATCGGCAGTAGCAATAAACCGGAGATTCTTTATCCCATGCCTGGCTTTTTGAATGCAACTCGCCGTTCATCCAATCAGCATGCACGGCATTGGGATACATCCCCGTTGCGCACTCCTGTGCAGTACGACAGTCCAAAACCATCCCTCCCTCCTTATCCAACGACTCTCGAAATTCTGCGGGAGTCAAATCTACTTTGGGTCCAAAAAACATATTCTTCTTTAGTGAAACATTAAAAGTTCGACCGCTCCGTGCCTTAATTGCAGCTGTCCTTTCTGCTCCATTTTCTTAAGAACGCGACTGACAGCCTCTCTGCTTGCATTCAAGTCGTTCGCAATTTGACTGTGTGACTTATTAATGGTAGAGGCATTTTCTAGCCCTACATTATGGGTAATGTAATTTTGAAAATAACTCGTCAATCGGACTTCAAGGGAATTAAAAGCCACTTGATCAAACATCTCTAAGGACTCGATCCACTGCTTTTCCACTACATTCAAAACAAACGTGGTCCAATCTGGATTGGACTGCATGAATTTACTGAATTGGGAAACGGGCAGAGAGAATAGTTCAGCCGGTTCTTCAACAACCGCAGTGATGACAGACTCTCGGTTCAACATCGCAGAAATCATGCTGAGGCCGCAACCGCAGGCGCCATTCAGTGTGTACATGAGGTGACGTCTTCCTGTGGCCGACGTACGATACAATGCAACCTTTCCTTTCACTAGAAACAAGACCTGATCCATCCGATCACCAGGTTCTAGGAGAACAACACCTTTGTCAACAGACATGTGTTCTGAGAAGGACACAACCTGCTGCTCCATTTCAGGAGATAAAAAATTAAGGACCCGTGGTTTGCGCGTTTCCATATTAGTTTTCATTGAACTGCTCAAATGTATGCAACTGTGTAGTATATTGGTTTTCAATAGCCTTACTATTTTAAATTCACCCATCCCAACCCATTTTTTGGGGTATTGACAGCGCATGGAATGTCGGCGTAATTTGCGGTCATGTCTCATTCCCGTGAACCGATTGGATTTGCACCACCTCCCATCGATGAAGATACCATCATGGCAGTTGAACGCGTATTGCGGTCTGGCTGGATAACGTCCGGACCAGAATTAGTGGCCTTTGAATCCGAAGTTTCCGATTTCTTAGGTGTCAAGTGGACCTGCTGTCTCTCCAGCTGGACAAGCGCATGCGAATTAACCCTTCGCTGGTTCGGAATTGGGCCCGGCGATGAAGTTCTTATTCCCGCTATGACTTATGCGGCTACAGCCAACATCGTTCTGCATTGTGGGGCGAAACCAGTCATGGTGGACGTTGCATTAGATGACCGAGTGGCTTCACTAGAAGCGTTGCAATCGGCTTTTAGTTCGCGCACCAAAGTGGTTATGCCTGTTGATTTAGGTGGATGGCCAGTAGACTATCAAGGCATCGCAGATTGGCTATCAAGTTCGGAAGTTCGAAGCGTTTTTCAGCCCACTTCGCAGAATCAGCGCGAGCTCGGTCGGCCTCTTTTCTTATCGGATGCCGCGCATTCGTTTGGAGCGATCTACCGCGGGGAAGCCGTGGGCAACCATGCCGATGTCACTGGATTTAGTTTCCATGCGGTCAAAAACTTAACCACGGCAGAAGGCGGTGCATTGGCGTTTAACCTACCCTCGCAGTTCAAACTAGCGGATTTACAGCAATGGTTCAAGGCAATGTCACTTCATGGACAGACACGCAATGCGCATGAAAAAACCGTGTCAGGCCGCTGGCAATATGACGTTGAAGAAGCGGGGTTCAAATGCAACATGACGGACATTCAAGCGGCGATTGGACGCGTTCAATTGGCGAAGTACCCAGCGCAACTAAAGCGTCGACGCGCTGTGGCAGAGCGTTACGATGCAGGATTTCAGGGGCAGGATTGGTATGCCTCGCCCCCCCTGCATAATTCCGAACGCACGAGCTCATTTCACCTTTTTCAAATGCGAATCATTGGTTTCAAGTCTGAACAGCGAGACGCCGTAATGCATGCACTCAAAGAAAGGGGAATAGCGACCAATGTCCATTTTATCCCCCTGCCCTTATTGAGTCTGCACAAGGATCGGGGAGAACGCTTAGATCGGTATCCCACAACAGAAAGACTATTCAATGAAACGTTGAGCCTGCCGATTCACTTGCAATTAAGTGACGAAGATGTCGATTGGATTATCGCAGAGGTCATCCTTGCCATCGAATCCCATTTGTAATCAATGAAACGCGCATTTGACCTGCTCATCAGCGCATTGGCGCTGCTCGTATTGAGCCCAATGCTCGGCGCTATCGCTCTTTGGGTCGCGATGGACAGCCGGGGTGGTGCGTTTTATGGACAGGATCGAATTGGAAAGAATGGACGGCCATTTAGGCTTTTTAAATTTCGATCCATGATCTCCGGAAGCGGGGGAACGGAGGTCACACTTGGAAACAACGATAGCCGAATCACCAAGGCTGGCGCGGTGCTCCGTCGGTATAAACTGGATGAATTACCGCAGCTTTGGAACGTGATCATTGGCGACATGAGCATCGTAGGGCCCCGACCAGAGGTGCCGGGGTATGTTGCGCTCTACACGGATGACATGCGTCAGGTATTGGAGGTGCGACCAGGCCTAACTGATCCTGGAAGCATCGCTGGTTTCGACGAGGGAAAGGAACTTGCTGAGGCTGCTGATCCTGAAGCACATTATAGGCTCGTGATCTTACCTGCCAAAGTTGCCTTGCAACAAGCTTACCTGCAAAACGCGACTTTCTTAACCGACATTAGGGTGATCGTCCGAACGCTCCGCCGCATTTTCAAAGGTTGACAGCAGAGGAGCAAACACTTCCAATACTTGATCCGCTTGCTGCTCTTCACCTGATTCACGCAAGGCAAACCCTACATTCCTAACCAACCGTTGAACCACTTCCATGGTATGTGCTGGGCGCCATGAACGTCCTGAATCCGACGTATCTATGTGGCTTAAAAATTCCGAAACATCATCCGGTCCAATCACCGATCCTTGACTAAAAGGGTTGATATAAAAAAGGATTCCTGCCTGCCCCTTCGTCGGCCCTTCATTTCCTACAAACGCTTTATCGCAATAGGCCAAGATGAAATGACTCGGCAGATTAATTCCTCGAATAGGTAGACCCAGCGCCTGAGCAACGGCTAAATAGAGCATTCCCATTCCGATGGGATTGCCTTTCTTTTCCTTCAATACGCCAGAAGGAAGGGCTTCACATGGAAGATGGGGCAATCTTCTAACGCCTTCCAATTGATGCACGCTAAAGAAGATGTGGTTCATAATGCGAACCTGTTCCAATGCTGTCAATTCTTCGTTCAACTCCAACCAGACTTCCTTCTTCAGTGCTTCGAAGGCATAATTTGAATCGGCTAGGCCCCAAGCAGGGTCAATGGACCGGTGCACCAATTGGACACCCTCCCACAAATTCTCACCCCCTGATTCCATCCACAAAGCCAGCTCCTCACGGATATCTGATTGCTGTAAACCTTGTCGGAGGCTTGACAGACGTCCTTGAAAAAGCTCACATTCGGGTCCTTCATTTGCCGCATCAGCAACATAAGGAAGGACATCTTTCCCTTTTGAAAGAAGCCGGTCCCTCACATGGTGATATATGCCCTCATCGGGATCATCCATTAAAGCCAACAACGCATGAATTTCGGAAATACTCATCTCGAATTATCTAATACCAGGCAGGAAGCTGCTTGGTCTCCAAATCTAAAAATCCAAGTCCGCTGATAAATCATCTTAAAAATCACTTTTCCAACTTGGCCTGTTGAATGCATCGATGTCATTCCCCGTATCTTTCGTACATGCGTCTTAGCAATTCCATGCTCCAGCCTCGCTGGAATCCAGCTGTTTTGGATAAAAACCGGCTCTTTTATGCGCTTTGGACGACGGGGCTTTTTTTGCTTCTCATTTGGGGAGTTTATGGGATCAATGAGGTCTACGGCATGAATTGGCGAAGGTTGGGAAACCATCCCAGGGAATGGAATCATGTGGGGGGGGTCTTTACTTATCCATTTTTACATGGAGACTTAGACCATATTTGGAACAATACCATTACATTTTTCACGCTGAATTCCCTCCTCTTTTACTTCTACCGATCCATTGCCTTGCGCACATGGGCAGCGTTGTTCTTGATTTCGGGTTTTGGGCTTTGGATTTTCGCAAAAGGAGGAAATCACATAGGAGCCAGTGGCATCAACTACGGTCTCGCGGCCTTCCTTTTTGCTTCCGGTATCTTTCGGAAATCACAGTTGTTACTTCGCGTCGCCTTGGTGGTAGCCTTTTTGTACGGAGGAATGGTGTGGTGGATGCTGCCAATCGATGAACACATTTCGTGGGAAGGCCATATTGCCGGAGCTGCGACGGGGGTCCTCCTAGCTTGGTGGGCTCGCAACAAAGGCCCTTTGTCTGATTTGAACCTTCCCGAACTTGAGCCCAACGAACGTTTGCCTGAATGGTGGGCCGCAGCACACCCCAATCACCCTGATGTCATTGAGCAAAGGGCGAATGAGAATTCCACGCACGCTACGGAGGAAGGGCCGACCTCTGTCGCGTATACGTTGCTTCCTAAAGCCAAAAAAACAGACGATTGAAGCGTCCCTTTAGATCAGACGTCCTTTAGATCAGGCGTTGAGCATCACCGGCATAACGAGCATGAGCACATCCTCCCCTTCGTCTTCTGCTTCTGTAGGCTTAATGATGCCGGCTCGGTTGGGAGCAGACATCTCCAATGACACTTCGGCACTTGAAAGGTTGTTCAACATGTCCATTAGAAAGCGGCTGTTGAAGCCAATTTCCATGTCCTCCCCCGTGTAACTGCAATTCAAGCGTTCGTTGGCTTCGTTTGCAAAATCCAAATCTTCCGCGCTAACAACCAACTCACTACCTGCCAGCTTAAGCCGCACTTGATGCGTNGTCTTGTTCGCAAAAATGGAAACACGCCGGATCGCCTGCAAAAAGTCCTGGCGATTGATTACCATGCGGTTTGGGTTTTCCTTAGGAATNACCGCTTCGTAGTTGGGATACTTGCCCTCAATTAAACGGCAAATAATCGTGACTTCGTCGAATTCAAATCGCGCATTCGAATCCGTATACGTCATCGTAACCTTTTCAGCGTGTGACGCGGCATTCTTGAGCAAGTTAAGCGGCTTCTTTGGCACGATAAATTGTGCATTTGAAGAAGCTTTCACATCCGTACGAGCGTATCGGACCAATCGGTGCGCATCGGTTGCAACAAACCGAACGCTTTCTGAATAGAATTCAAAATAAATTCCTGACATCACCGGTCGCAGGTCATCGTTTCCCGCAGCAAACAACGTCCGATTGATTGCTCTAATCAGTGCATTGGCTTCAATGCCCATGGTCGCTGCATCTTCCAATTCTGGCGACTTTGGAAACTCATCTCCGTTCGCCCCGGTTAATTTATATTTTCCGGCATCGCTGATCAGTTCGATGGCGAAGGTGGCAGGGTCAATTTTGAACGTTAGTGGAATATCTGGAAATGCCTTGAGAATGTCCAAGAGCATCTTTGCAGGAACAGCGATAGAACCAACGTCTCCCGTTTTGACTTCCAGCTTTGTCGTCATGGTGGTCTCTAAGTCACTCGCAGAGATCACAGCCTCTCCCGGGCTCAACTCGAATAAAAAATTATCCAAAATGGGCAAGGTGTTGCTGCTATTCAATACCCCACTGAGCGAGGACAGATGACGGAGCAATTGACTACTTGAAACAATAAAGTGCATAATCTCGGTTTAGTTCTTCAAATATGCCCCAACATCCTCCTCCATTGTGTTTTTATTCAGGGTTTTCACTGGCTACTTTTCCACATCAAATGAACCAAAGCCATGAAGTTTTTCACGAAAAAAGATTTACATTCGGTTCATGAAAAATGTACTCGCTTCATTCAGCCTGGCTCTTTTTACCCTCGCAATGAGCATCACGACCCTGCTCAATCTGAGATCCAATCGGATTCCTTTGATGTGCACATCACCTCAAGCTCAACCCGCATGGAGTTGGCTCAGTTGCAGAAGGACTTCAGCGAGGTCGGCATCGGCTTTCGCTATGACCTGATCGATTGGACCGACGAAACGCTGCAATCCATTCGCCTTGCCATCATCCTTCCCGATGGGAGCATGCGTCGTCACATTAGCGAATCCCTCGATGCGGATGCGGACATCTGGCTTCGCCTCGAAGGCAGCGGTACCGAACGCATCTTTTGCGCAGGTGACAATTGTGAAGATTGAGAGGACATCACACGGCCTCCACTTCCACGAATCAAGAATTTAAAAAAAAGCATGGTCCCGGCCGTGCTTTTTTGATTTCGGGCTGCTCAAGCACGGTCCACCCTCCATGAATCCAACCTAAGACACCTCGTCTAAGGCCGATAAAACTCGCTCGATTTCAAGGCGATTCCCGCAGTCGAAATGGGACTTGGGGCATTCGATGTGACCGTGCAATCCACAGGGCTTACAATCGAGCGCGAGATCAGTTTCGACCACAACGCGTTTGGAAGACAGGGGGCCAAATCCGTAATCTGGAGTTGTCGAACAAAACACGGCAACAGTGGGTGCATTGACCGAACTGGCAAGGTGCATGGGTCCACTGTCATTGGTCAATACCCATTGTGCTTGCTGCATCATTCCCGCAGAATCCAACAGACCCTGTTTGGACCTGACTTCCACTCCTTTATGGCGTGTTGCTTGTTGGATTCGGCTCAGCAATGGCGCGTCCCCTGGTCCTCCGACGAGGTAGATGCACCGGATTTTATCCTCAAGCGCATCACACATGGCCACCCATTTAGGCTCTGGCCATTGCTTGGTTGCCCACTGGCTGGCGGGAGCCATCACGCCGAATTTCTCGGGCATCGAGGCGATCGAGCCACGGGAATGAGGGTAAAGTCGGGGCATGGTGGCTGTTGCTGAATCCAACCATGGCTCAATCAAGCGGTGATTGCGCTGCACTTCGTGAACTCCTTTTTTAAAGCCATGGGGCGCTGTGCGTGTAAACCAATGCCTCAGAGGATGCTGATCAAAACATGACCGGATAGGCGCATTCGTCAAGCGAGCTAAGACCCCTGAAGAAACATGCCGGTGCGGAGTGAACACCGCATCAAAACGCTCCTGACGAAGCCTCCGCCCCAGTCTTATCAACCGCACATAGCGAGAGGCGAAACGCCCCCGCTTCTCCCATGCGTGCAAACCTTGAATAAAAGGGTGATCCTGGAACAAGGCCTCGTTTCCCAATCGAACACACACATGAATTTCATCCTCCGGAAATGCAGCATGCCATGCTTCCCACATCGCTGATGCAAGGATAGCATCTCCGATAAAAGCCGTTTGAATGAACAAGATTTTGCGGGGACCAGGCATGATGCGAAGATAGGGGGTCCGGACGTCGCGATGTAACTTGCACCATGGCACGATGGATAGGAATTGATTTTGGAAACGTTCGGACAGGAATTGCCTATACCGACGAATCGGAGCGAATGGCTTTTCCCTTCGCCACAGTGCCGACTGCTGAATTGATGACTGTATTGGAACGCTTAATCAACGAATCACCATGCCGAGGTTTGGTCTTGGGCATTCCCAATGCGTGGGGTGTTGCTTTGGGCAAGGCACACACGCACAGCACCGAACCCATTCTGGCCTTTCGAGTGAAACTCCAAAAGCGCTGGCCGGACTTGCCAATTGAACTCACGGATGAGACCAATACCAGCGAGGAAGCGCTTCAGGCCTCCATCGCAGGTGGAATGAAAAAGTCAAAGCGATCTAAGAAAGGTGCCCTCGACAACGTTGCAGCCGCCATAATTTTACAGCGCTTTTTGGACAACCGAAATGTCACTGGATAGGCTTGATGTTTCTCACCCCTTCTTAAAAACTTCAATTTCGGCATGCTGCCGAATCAAATCACTGAACGTCCCCTCATAGCGAGTCGCGCGAACGATGTGGTTGTCAATCCAGTGATAATTGCCCCCCCGAGGCTTGCCCATGAGCAAACCATGGTAAAGGAATCCATGCTTATCCAACCAGGCTTCGGTAACCGCTCGATGATCCTCCGTGCGGGAAGTGAAAAACGTGATAAAATGTCCTTCTTCGTACCACTTATTCAACGTCTCCAAGGCATCGGCAAACGGTTCACATGTCGCCATGCGCTCCGGCTCCTCATTCGGAACATCTTCTGTAACGGTTCCATCGATATCGATCAGATAGTTCTTGACACCTGATGGCAACTGCGGAGATGCCGGCATTCCTTTCGCGTCATTTACTGCTTCGAGTTGGACTTTTTGGTCTCCCGGACGTCCCCCGGTTTGCGATGCTTCAGTCATTGTGCCAAATTTAGGTACCACGCCTGAGCCGAGCAATCTTCAATGATGCGAACTAAAGACCAAAAATTGGGGTTCATCCGTATTCTCGAGCAATTCAAACCATTGCGCTTTAAAAAGTTCCCATCCTCCCATGGCCTCCACTGCAACCAAAGCGCTCAATCCGCGCTCTTGAGGTTTGCCTTTTATAGTCAACCACGTATCAAAAACTTCTTCCACCAGAGCGCATTGATCGCTGTGCTGTTGCCGCCAAATTTTCCTCCATTTCTTGCGGACTTGTTGCAGCTCCTGTTCCATCCGGGACAATGCCGCCCGAGTCGTTGGGACCGCATCACCTGGAATGCCTTCGGCATAAGCCACGAGCGCTTTGGACCACGCATCAAAAGGACCGGCTACCTCGCCCAATCGATTCAATTCCAAATCCACCCAATACGTGCGAGCGACCTCGCCTGTCCACCATCCTTTAAGGGGATTCCATTGGATCCATTCGACTGCATGGCTCGCTCGTTCGTCGATAACTAAGGCACCATCTCGAAGCAACAGGGCCGGCTGGGAAATCCGATGATGGACAAAGCTCTTTCCGAGAGATAGCCAATATGCCACTTCCGAGGGGCCTCCAACGAATGCCGCACTTTGCAACAACCACTCTTGATAGAGCGGACGCAACGCCGCATTGGGACTATTCTGTTCCGGACGAAGAGTCTTCCAAGCTTCGTCCCCCTTACCCTGTTTTTGCTGGTCGGTTGACCAGCGGTCAGCCCTCGTTCGCAAACCATTAGCGTCCAAAACGAACAGGTTGTTATCCCTTGGCTGCAAAGGCGCATCGCCCCAGCGGTTAGAAAAAGCTGCGTTCGATTCTTTCAAACTGCCCTTGATTCCCTGCCCGTTCCACTCAGATTTCCAGAGAAATTGGACCATTTCCTTGAGTTGAACATCGTTGCCATCGATGAGCAATACGTCATCATCGGGAAACCAATCCAGCAACCACCCTCGCATGCGATCGGCCAAGGTAACCGCCTTCACAGGTGATACGCCTGGACTCACCCCTTGGCGCTGACACCATGCATTCCATGACGCCTCCGCCTTGAAGTCCCATGGTATCATACCCACCGGAGTCGTCGGTTTGTAAGTACTAGGATTCCACCGAAAGGAATCCCCGCGAGCTCCATTCGTCTCCGAAATTTCTTCAAAATCATGGTCCTCCGATGCCATCCAAAAAACAACAATGGAAGGTGTGCCACTTGCGCGAAGTTTTCTCGACCAACGCAGAGCGGATAGAATTTTGTAATGAAAATAAGCCGGGCCCCCTCCTGCCTGCAATTGATGTCCAACGCTTATCACTTCCGCACCCGACCGGAATTCTTCCAGCGCATGTGGTGCAGCCATCGCCAGTCTTTCGTACTGCCCCGAAATGGCATCAGCAACGCGAGAGCGGCGATCCATTTCAATGCCTCCACGTCGGTTTATTGCGGCCCGAACCCCGTGAAAATCTCCTGTTCCAGGCCAAAATGCGTTGCACGAATCTGCATCGTTGCACCAATCCGCTGCCGGCGAGTCGGCAGGGAGCAACTGCGATTGAGGAATCAACTGCTCCATCATTGAACCCTACTGAATCAACGAATCAAATTAATAGCGCCCGATTCAGAAATGGTCATTCCGTCAGCATCCTGCAACTCCATTTGCCAGATATACAAACCAGCTGCTGCCGCTTCGTTGGAAAATGATTGCCCATCCCATCCGTTCGATTCTCCTCTCAATTCATAGACGAGTTCCCCCCACCGGGAGTACACTTCAAATCGCAGCATGGTCAAGTTTTTCCAAACGGGCAGAAACACATCATTTTCGCCATCGTCATTGGGGGTGAATGCGTTTGGTACAAACCAAGCCGGCTCGGTTTCCAGGTCAATGACATCGGTCACCGGTTTGGGATCGGGACCGCGAACATCCACCTCATCCTGTGTCATTTCACCTTCCGAAACAACCAAACTAAAATCATCCACAAAACAGTAGGCCATGGAAGGCTGATTCCCTTCAATCACTTCAATCGTCCGGTCAGCATCGGCGCCAAATGCACCCCATGTGAAATGGGTCCACGCGGCATCCGCTACGAAGGTGAATGAAATCGTCTCCCACTCTCGGCTAAAAAAAACGGGTGACAGCTCGAAGTGTGGCAACTCTGTCATGGGATTAGCGCCCTGTTGTTGAAGAGGTCCCATGGAAAAGTGCATACCCAATTCCCCGATCCCCAGACCACCTTCCGAGAAAGGCGTAAGTTCTCCGCTGGTCATGCGAAAAGTTAACCTGTAGCGAGCGCCTACATTCAAAGGACTAGAAAAGGTCCCCGAGAGGTATTCACGGCGGTTTGTACCGTCTGCACCGCAGGCCATAAATCCAGCTACAGCCATGCCTTGATAAGGCGAAACAAGAGCAACTGGCGTTTCGGGAAGGTCTCCTCCCCCAGCGCCTTGAATGTGAAAAACATCCGGGCTGTTTTCAGAACTGCCTGTCGAAGCCCAACCCGACGCCAGCGACCATTGTCCCGTCGTTGTTGGCAAAGCAAGCAAATCTTCGAACCCACCATTCACAATCACTTGACCCGACACAGAGTGTCCTGCCGCGAGCGCCATTAATAGGCTCAAAGCCAAGAGGTAGGAATGTAAGTTGCGTTTCATGGTTCTTGGAAAAGATACGACAATCTGCTTATTTCAGCGAAATGGTCGGTCACTCACTTGCAAGGGAGTAAACAACCTTTAACCCCATGTAATGGTTCTGTTGGGCCAAAGGCGTCAACAATCCAGTGGCACAAACGGACCACCTCGGAGAGGCGAGTTTCCAGCCCATGGTCCAGGTGATGCGCGGTTGCCATATCGATCGATCCAACGCTCCCTCTATGAACGGCGTGGAATCCAATTCAGGCGATTGAAACTGAATGCGCCCTTGGCGTTTGGTTCCCACCGCAATACCCAATCCCAATGAAGCCAAAAACCGATCCGAATGGGCGGAAAGTCGAATCATCACGAACGGGGAAACCGTTTGTTGGAAGTCAATGGGGACGGCCAATGTATCCGTTTCCACGCCCGTGCCAGCGCCTATGGGAAATCGCTCATACGTCACCTGCTGCAGCCCTTCTGCTCCAGAAGCTGGGAGAAACCCAATCAAGGAATCGGCCAACAGGTTGACCCGGACTGTTTGAAGGGAAGACGCATTCAATCCAACCCATGCCGACCAGTCAATCGAAAATGGTTTGCGAAAATCACGTGGTCGCTGCATCTGCCAGACGACCGATTGAATTTCAAGTGCTCGGTCGTATCTCCCTGTCCATTCATGCCAACGATCTTCGACTCCTCGCCCCCCTATACCTATCACCAATCCCACATCGATTCGAGACAAATTCCATGAATGCGTTCGTTTGATGCGGGATGTTGCGATGGAGTCAAATTGAACCTGAGCATCAATCGCGATGACGCGTTGGTCTATGATCAACGAATCTTGCTCAGTCGCCGATGCCGTCATGGCGACGAAGAGGGCGGATGCGGCCGCGAAGCCTCGATGAAATCGGCTCATGCCGGAAATTTACTCCTTCACTCTCACAGTTGCGGGCATCACCCACACTTCTGAATCGGTTTCATGCAAAATCGCTGGCAATTCCTGGGAGTTAGAGACAACAGGCTGAACAGAACGACTTGCCACCGCTTCGAGGTTATCGGGTCGGGCGTTCTCCACAGCATCTGAGTCCTCGAGGACAATGGATGCACTGGCAGCAGCAGCGGGCAGGACATCATCGTGCACTTCCTGTTTCTGAATTGGCTGTTCCTCCTGATCCAGGACCTCCAACGTAACAGGCATAGCAACAGGCGCAGCAACAGGAACAGCAACAGGCGGAGTTTCAGTGACAACACGGGTTGTATTCATCGTTCCATTTACTCCGTATGCGAGCGCACCCAGAACCAGGATTCCGGTCCCAATCACACCTAGTTTTTTGCGGCGACTGTTCTTCGCCATGGCCTCGAAAATAGCGCCCTCGATTTGCTGGGGAGGCGTGATGGCCTCGTCGGCAAACTGAGACTGGATGTAGTGGTCAAATTCTTCGTTCTTCATCTTTTTCTGCATTATTCCTTCTTGGCGCGCTGTGACATCGCATGCAAAACATCCTGCAAATATCTGCGTGCCCGACTCAACTGGCTCTTGGACGTGTTCAAGTCGATTCCCAATTGTTCGGCAATCTCCTTGTGCTTGAATCCATCAATGACATATAACTTAAACACCATTCCGTATCCTTTTGGCAATTGAGCGATGGCTTTCGCCAATTCGTCTTTTGTGAAGTCTATTTCCTTGAACGCTTCAAAATCGTTCGGGGTTGCATGCACCTCCTCAATATCCAATTGAAATTGGTGCTTTTGATTGCGACGATAATGGGTAATGGCGGTATTGACGACAATTCTTCTTAACCACCCTTCAAAGCTATTGTGCTCACTGAATGACTTGATGTGGCGGAATACCTTGATCCACGCCTCTTGCATCACATCTTCTGCATCCACTCGGGCATTGGTATACCGAATCGCTACTGCAAACATCATGGAACTGTAGCGCGCATAAACCTGACGCTGGGCGTTTGAATCACCCTTTTTACACCGTTCGATGATATGTATGTCTGCCGCTTCCATTGCTCGCATCAAAAGAACCTCCCGATCAGCGCATTGGTTGCGTCAGGATGGCGCGTTGAAATAATCTGGGGGCACACCCAACCAAGCCAGAGCAGCTCCACTGAATAATTGATTCAATTGGTCTTGTGACAATCCCATTTCAAGCATGTAGGCACCCAATTCCAAATCTCCCAACGGAAAAGGATAGTCGGACCCCATGCAGATCCGCTCAGCCCCTTGCATTTTGAGCACGTAATTCAACAGGTCCGCATCGTGCGTGATGCTATCAATCCAAAATTTCCCCAAGTATTCCCGAGGATTGACTTCATTGTCCACGGCCACTAAATCTGGTCGGCAACGGTAGCCGTGTTCAAAGCGTCCCAACGTCGGCAAAAACGAGCCCCCCGCATGACTGAACATGACACGCAGACCGGGCAACCGCTCGAGCACTCCACCAAAGATCATCGAACTCGCTGCGCGGGCTGTCTCTGCCGGCATCCCAACCAGCCATGGAAGCCAATACTTCTCCATTTGTTCTTTGCCCATCATGTCCCAGGGATGAACCATCACCGCCATACTCAACTTATCGCAGGCCTCAAAGAAGGGAAAGAATCGATCATCCGAGAGGTTCATTCCGTTGATGTTGGAGCCAATCTGCACCCCCAAATGACCCTGAGCTTGAGCACGCTCTAACTCCCGAATGGCTCGGTCCGTATCCTGCATAGGAACCGTTGCGAGTCCCGCATAATGCATCGGGTCATTCGCTACAAGATTCGCGATGTGGTCGTTCAAAAACTGAGCGATTTCCTCGGCATATGCCACAGGCGCGTCATAATTAAACATCACAGGAATCGTACAAACCACCTGCACCTGGGTCGAATGCGCGGCGTATTCCTTCTTTCTGACGTTCTCATCCCAGCAATTTTCGCCGATTTCACGAAAAAAATGATTTCCCTGCATCATCCGTGCAAAGCCTTTGCGGCTGCCGTGTTCTAAATGAATAAATTGTCCTCCACCGAAACGCTCGGACCATTTGGGCATTTCCCGGGGAAGAATGTGGGTATGGGTGTCAATTCTGAGCATGGAATTCATTGCTTCGTGCTCTCCAAGTTACGGGTTATGACCTAAGTCTTCGTCTCGGCTGAACGTTCCGTTGCTGTATTCCTCATTCCGTTTGTGCACTCGCCTCAAATCCAACCGATTGACCGCATTGATTTCCCATCCCTTGATTTCTTTTCGCAAAAAGTGGGTCACCTGATCATGAAACAAAGGAATTACGGGGAGATCCCGAGCGATCATCGCATTCAACTTTCTGTACATCGCTAACCGACTGGTCTCCTGCGGTTCGTTGATTGCCTCTTGCATCAAAGACTCAAACTCCTCAGAAGTGTAGTGCGTGTAATTGGGTCCGCCAGGAGCAAAGTTAGCTTGAGAAAACAGCGAGAGGAAGTTCTCTGCGTCAGGGTAATCTGCAAGCCATGATTTTCGGAACATTTGTGCCTTTCCGTTTGCCACACGCTCCCGGTGCGTAGAAGGTGAAACCACATCCACCGCCACTTTCAAACCGAGGGATTCCCATTGAAATTGCAACGCCGAGCATAAGTCGGTGTAATCTGAGGTCGTCAAAATGACCAATTCTGACCATGGCTGAGGACGCACTTTCCGGATGGAATCTAGCATGGCCTGAGCCCGCGCAAGATCGCGCTCGAACGCCCTCGGCTGAGTCATTCCTAACAGGGCGGGCGGAACAAAATCCGTCGTGGGAACCACCGACCCCCGCCGCAACGAAGTGGCGATGCCCTGCCGATCAATAGCCAAGGAGAGGGCTCGCCGAACCTCGACGTCCAGCCAAGGTTGCCATGCCTCGCTATCTGATTCCACATGAATGCCCACATAATCTGTTTTCAAAAAGGGCGTCTTCTCCATGCGCAACTTCTCGGCATGTCGAGGTCTTAACCCACCATTCCCATCCAGTAACTCCTCCATGTAAGCAGGATGCAAGCCACTCATGAAATCGTAGCGTCCTTGAAGTAATCCTTGGTACTCCGCCCCCATGTCAGCGGCAAAACCAATGTGGACAGCATCGAGGTAAGGCAAGGCTTCCCCTGCCTCATCTCGCTCCCAATAAGTGGGGTTCTTATGCAGCACGCAAGCCACATCCTCCATCCACCAGGCCAATTGAAACGGGCCCGAACCCACCGGATGACGTCTAAAATCCTCTCCAAAATGCTCTACAGCTTCTCGGGGCACAATGTTGGCATAGGCTGTGGCCAGCAACCCCAAGAAAGGCGGGAAAGATTCGCGGAGGTAAAACCGGACGGTATCCCTTCCAAGTGCAACCATCCCAGCACCCGGCGCATTCCGGTCCAATGGATCCAGAATCCATTGACCCGCCGAGGCCCATTGGGGATCCCGGATTCGGTTGAGACTATAAATAACATCGGCCGCGACGACCTCTCGGCCATTCTCCAAGCCTGAGACCTCCGGTGAATGAGAAAATCGCACACCATCGCGCATCACAAACGTCCAAGTCCTGCCCGAATCTGAAGAAAAAAAAGATTCAGCAACACATGGCTTCACTTGTAATCCAGCGTCCAATTCCACCAAGCCATCAAACAGTTGATCCACTACCCACATCGGTTCGAGTGTGCGTGCAAAAGCGGGATCAAGCGAATTGATGTTGGCACTTTCGTTGTATCGAAAAACGCTTGGGTCCGATTCCAAACCCGACGTGCAACCCAAAAAGCAACCGGCCATACAGGCGATCAAAATGGTCAGCTTTGACGGTTCAATTTCACCTGGACAAGATAGTGACCAACAAATGCTAATTCAATTTGTTATTCCAACGATTGATGTCTGACCGTCTTAATTTCGCGCCGTGCATTTATACCGCCTATCTCTTTTTTTTGTTCTGCTGTCGACTTTAACCTTTGCGGCATCAGCTCAATTCACCGTCAGCGGCACGGTTACCGACGCGACAACAGGTGAGACCATCATTGGAGCTACCGTCTTCCCAACTAATTCCAGCCGTGGCACGTCGACCAATGCTTATGGATTTTACAGTTTAACCTTGTCAGAAGGTGCGCAGGAAATAGCGATTAGTTTCATCGGCTACGAAACCCAAGTGAAACAATTCAACCTCACTGCGCCGTTGACTTTCAATGCAGAGCTGCGGCCAGCTGTCGTTGCCTTTGACGAGGCGACCGTGGTAGGTGACCGCTCGAATCATACCCAAGGTACAGACCTCGGAAGAGAATCAGTAGAGGTCGATCAAATCAAAGCCCTTCCGGCATTGCTGGGTGAGGTCGATGTGCTCAAAGTCCTGCAATTCTTGCCCGGCGTATCTAGCGCGGGAGAGGGAAATTCAGGTTTTTACGTGAGAGGGGGTGGTCCAGATCAAAACTTGATTCTGCTTGATGATGCGACCATTTACAACGCTTCGCACTTGTTCGGCTTCTTCAGTGTCTTCAATGCGGATGCCATCAAACACATCGACCTGATCAAAGGCTCCATGCCCGCAGAATATGGTGGGCGGGTCTCTTCCGTCTTAAATATCGCATTGAAAGAAGGGAACTCCAAAGAGTGGACCGCATCAGGAGGGCTTGGTCTCATCAGTTCTCGGCTCACCGTCGAAGGTCCGGTCATTAAAGACAAATGCAGCCTGATTTTATCCGGACGACGCACCTACATTGATGTATTGACGAAGCCCGCGCTCAAGGGAACCGCGTTTGAGGGTACGGGGTACTATTTTTATGACCTCAATGCCAAAATCAACTACAAAATATCCGACAAAGACCAGCTCTTTCTGTCAGGCTATTCTGGACAAGATGTCTTTAGCTTTACCAGTGCAGATGTAGGGTTTAACACAGAAATTCCATGGGGAAACACCATGGCTTCTCTGCGGTGGAATCGCATCCTCAATGACCGCATGTTCCTGAATGTAGGAGCGACGTATTCAGCGTACACATTTTCATTTTTAGCCGGTCAAGATGAGTTCCAGTTCGGTTTTGAAAGCGGAATCAAGGATTTGGCGGGCCGAACAGAGTGGAGTTATTACCCCAACCTCCGGCACAGTATCAAGGCGGGAATCGACTATGTGCATCATGATTTTATTCCCACTGACTTCACGGCCCGCAGCGGAGATACAGAGTTCGATACGGGTGCCTCAGAACAAACATTCAGCCACGAGGCAGCGGTTTACCTTCAGGATGATGTGGATCTTACGGAAAAGGTCCGACTCCATGCAGGATTGAGGTGGTCGGGGTTTTGGCATGTCGGACCGTTTACGCGCTACCCACTTGATGCACCCGGGATTCAGTCCCAAAGTCCCGTTGTGTACGAGGCTGGTGAACTCGTGAAGTTTTACAAAGGCTGGGAGCCGCGTTTGGCCGTCCGGATTACCAGTGGCCCACGGTCGAGCATCAAGGCCGGTTACAGCGAAAATTACCAGTACGTCCACCTGACCTCGTTGGGCACGAGTTCGTTGCCCGGGGACATCTGGATTCCCAGCTCCGATCGCGTCAACCCGCAATGGGGCAGGCAAGCCAGTTTAGGCTACTTCCAAACCCTGGGAAAGGACAGCCAATGGGAAGCGTCGATTGAGGGCTACTGGAAAGAACTGGAAAACTTGGTTGCCTATGGGGAAAACACGAGCCCTGAGGATAACATCGGCAACAACGTAGACAACAACCTGGTCTTTGGAGACGGCTGGTCATATGGACTGGAGACGTTCGTCAAAAAACGGGAAGGACGCCTGACCGGTTGGATTGGATACACCTGGAGCAAGACCGAACGCCAATTCGATGAGTTGAACAATGGACTGGATTTTCCGGCGAAATATGACCGCCGACACGATTTAAGCGTTGTCCTCGATTGGACCATCAATAAGCGGTGGAGGATGGGAGGTGCATTTGTTTATGCGACAGGAAATTCCCTGACCCTGCCGGTACAGCGGTATCTTTTTGAAGGACGCATCACCGATGTATACGGAGCGCGCAACGGTTACCGGATGGCTGCATATCACCGAGCTGACATCAGCGCAACCCTCACTCCCGACCGAAGCAAATCCAAAAAAAGGCGCGACCTTCGCGCGGAATCAAGCTGGACGTTTGGTTTCTACAATGTGTACAATCGGATGAACCCTTATTTTATATTTTTCTCCAATGAAGGAGATTTAAGTTCAGGCACGTTAGATCTGAAAGCCAACCAAGTGAGTTTGTTCCCCATTATTCCATCGGTGACATGGAACTTTAATTTCTGAACAAGGCATGCGCGAGTTATGGAAACTGAACAGCCTCATCAAAAGGTATCCGCAACTGCTGCTTGGAGGTGTTGTGTTTATTTTCTTGACGAATGTGTTCGCGGTCTACGCCCCATCGCTCATAGGCGAAGGAGTCAATGCCCTGAAAGACATGGATTCTGCAGTGTTAGAACCCTTGCGCGAAGGAGCGAAGGAAGAGGCTCTTTTTTCAGAGCCCATTCGGATGGATCTCCCGCCTTCCTTGCGCTGGATCAGTTCCGTCTTTGCGCCGGATGCTGAAATCTCATTGATCGCATCCAAAGACAATGCCCTTGCGTGGATGAAGCAATTGGCACTTTGGCAAGCGGGACTTTTTTTGTTGGCCTACCTCATCAAAGGGATTTTTCTGTTTTTTACCCGGCAAACCATTATTGTGATGTCGAGGAGGATTGAGTTTGACCTCAAGGGCAAAATCTTTGATCAATACCAGCGGTTGGACGCCTCATTCTACAAGGCAAATGACACGGGAGATCTCATGAATCGAATCAGCGAGGATGTGAGCAAGGTTCGCATGTACCTCGGTCCGGCCATTATGTACACGCTCAACCTGACCATGCTGATTTTTCTCGTCGTAGGCGTCATGGTCTACATCGACTGGCAGTTAACGCTCTTTGCGCTTCTGCCCTTGCCCTTGATGTCTGTAGGCATTTACCTGGTCAGCACGCGCATCAATCGTCAAAGTGAGGCCGTGCAACGGCAGCAAAGTGGCCTGAGTACGTTTGTTCAACAACACATCGCAGGCATCCGTGTGCTCAAGTCATTTCAACGCGAACACGACGCCACAGAGCGGTTCACCGAGGCGGCTGATTTGTACAAAATGAACGCGCTCAAACTGGTCAAAACTGAGGCGCTGTTCATGCCCATCATTGTAATGCTGGTGGGGCTGAGCACCATTCTCACCATTTATGTCGGCGGCCAGCGGGTCATCGCCGGAGAATTGGAAATCGGGCATGTATTTCAGTTTGTCTTTTACGTCAACTTGCTCACTTGGCCCTTTGCTTCCGTAGGCTGGGTAACCTCACTCGTTCAAAAGGCTGAAGCCTCAATGAAGCGGATCAATGCCTTCATGGAGGCGACACCGGTGATTCAATCGGCTCCGAGTGAAACGGCTTATTCCGCTGATAAGTTGGAGGAAATCACCTTTGATAAGGTCAGCTTCACGTACCCTGAAACTGGAATCGCAGCGGCAAAAGATGTCAGCTTTACCATCAAGCCTGGTCAGATCGTCGCTATTACAGGGCGGACAGGAAGCGGGAAATCTACCCTTGCCCAGCTGGCCATGCGCATCTTTGACCCTGAATCAGGTGAAATTCGCATCAACGGCAAGTCGCTTCCAGAATGGAACCTCACATCTTTTCGCTCCCTNTGCGGCTACGTCCCNCAGGATGTTTTTTTGTTTTCCGATACGATTCAAAACAACATTGCATTTGGCATTGAAGGAGGTGACGCTTCGCTCAATGACGTCAAAGCTGCTGCGC
>JGI20156J14371_10000414_pt1 | contig 37559 bp, 16 predicted proteins | sample COG_06_FD_14371 | JGI IMG/M metagenome (IMG submission 14371)
TCGGCCCAGGCTGTGCCGTCCCAATCGGGCGGGGCGCCGACGCCGTAGATATCGGTCTGCACGATGTCGCCGGACAGCAGCGTCTCGAGCTGCTGGGCGTAGCCGACGAGGTTGAGGTCGCCGGCGTAGACCATGGGCGTGCCCTGCGCCACCGCGCCGCCTGGGGCGGTCTCGTCGCGGATCCACGCCATCATCTCGTCGACCTGGTCCTGGCGGCCGGCGTCGTTGGCGCAGCAGGAGAGGTGGCTGTTGATGAACAGCATCGGCCCGCCGAGCGCCGCCGGCACGTCCACGAGCACCGGCGTCTGCTTGGTGACCTCGTCCCACGTCTCCAGCAGCGGCCAGAGGGCGGCCGTCACGAGGTCGCCGTCCTTGTGGGTGTGCCACCCCTCCGCGGTGCCGGTGGGCAGCCAGTCGTCGAGGAGGTCTTTGACTTGCGTGGCCGACGTGTTGCCGCACTCGCTGAACAGGTAGACGTCCGCGTCGATGGCCTGGACGATGCGTTCGAAGCGGGGCTGGCGGTTGCCATTGATCAGTCCATTGCCCAAGACGTTGTAGGCGCAGGTCCGCACGACAGGCAGGCCGGGCCGCGCCAGGCCGATGGGCGCCACGGGTGGGGCCACGTCGTCGTCGAACACGTACACAAAGTCTTGGCCGGCGTCGGGCATGAATTCGGCCCCGAGGGTCTCGCGGAAGAGCAGGCGAATGGTGTCCTGCGGAAACAGGGGGTGCACGCTGTCGGGCACGGCATCGCGGCGCAAGGCGATCTCAAACTCGCTGCTGGTCACGGTGGGGGCGGGGTGGAACCCGATCTCGGAGAAGTTGACCGTGGTGGCCGGCACGACGTCGTAGTAGGCGAAGAGGTCGTTGAAATCAATCCCGAGCTCCGACCCGAATCCGGGCCGCGGGGTGTACCCCGTCGCGGCGTCCATGTCCGCGTCGATCAGCAGGAACAGGTTGTGCGGGTACAACACATCCGTCAGGTCGAGGTCGGCCCCGAGCCGCAGGTAGACGTAGAGGTATTCGGCGTCATGCGTCGCCTTCATTTCGAGCAAATTCACACTGCCCTCGGGCCCCGGGGGATCCGTCCACCCGGCGATGTCCGTCCAATCGTCGAACCCTCCGTCCATCGCAATCTGCCCAAGAACACTTCCCCAGGCACCAGCCACCAACGTCATGAAAAAGAAGACCTTTCGCATCGTTCATCAAGTTACGATGGTGGTCTGAGGATCCTATTTGAGGTTGAACGAGGGCGTGAAATTCAAGCTCACCCATCCCCAGTGGTGGATCCGCCCGGCGGCATCACTCCACCGAGACGCTGGGACGTCGCCTTGGCGTTCAATGTGCTTTTCCGTGGCGTCCAATACCGAGAAGCCCACATGCCAGGTCAGGGCGCCGTCCTTTTTCCCCGTGATCCAGAGGTCGAGCTCGTTGCCCAGCAGGTCACCCATGGCCTTTGCTCGGAAATGGTGCACAGTGGCCCCCCACGACACATCTTCACCCAAGGGACTGAAGTTCAATGGGCCCATGTGTCGCAAGCGGATATCGGTCAAACCGTCGGTTTGTGGCGTTCCCACATAGAACTGATCCATCCAACCGTAGTGCCGGTGGTTGGTGCCCAAGAAAGGGGAGAAGTTTTCGCTGAGCAGGTCAAGTCCTGCCTGCCACCGGTGACCACCGGTTCCATTCAATCCGATGTCGGCGATCAGCATGTCCTCTGAATAGCTGCGCAAGTCAAACGGTGTGGCGGCGGGGTCTGAAGCACTCTGGACGTAGGCTTCCGTGGCTATCCAGGTTTTTTCTCCAAGGCGGAACCGCGTGGTAAATCCAGTGGTGATGGCAGAACGCTCGGTTTCGCTGAACTGGTCAAAGTACAGGAAGGTCAGCTTGTTGTTTTCGCCGACCATGGCCCTGTGGTAAACCATGAAGCGCCGCGTCTCATTCAATTCGTCCCAGGTCACGGCCACGGTGGAATTCCCCTTCTTGGGGTCCTCTGCTTGACGGTCCCAACGGATGCCATCGAGGAACCTTCCGGGATTGGACCAATTGACCGCCCCCACGATGCGCTCATTGTCAAATTTGATTTCTTGGCGTCCCACCTTGAGCCTCATGCCAGAAGTCAAGTTCCCGGCCCACCAAGCTTCACTGACCCCCACGGTGCCCTGAGTTGCTCCGGAGGGGTTCCCAAAGGTGCGCACGTCTTGGGCACCGAGTTTGTAATCAAAGGACTTCCACTTTCCTGTCAACCCGATGCGGGACCGTTGCACGGTGAGCAGGTCGCCCTTGGTTTCTGTGTCCGTAGCCACCTTGTAACCTTCGCGCCATTCTGACCGCACGCGCAGTTGAATGTCCAGCGTCAAACTCGTGTCTCCATCGGGAGATTGGGAAAGTCCCGTGGTGGTGAAAGCAAGTTGGAATGTGGCCAGAATGAAAAGGCAACGGATGGACAAATTCATGGCGGTAAAAATGGCGTTGAACTTTAGATGGAAAAAGGCGGTCTATGCATGCTGGAGGACCGATGTCACCGGCCGCACTTTTGGACCAATGGGCCGATTAAAACTTGCGTTTTTCGAGGTGATCCCAAAGCCCCCAGAATGCGCCGACGCTGCCCTCAGTGCCCACCTTCCACCCTTCATCAAAGGCGGAGAAATAGAACATCTCAATGTCTTCTTTCTGGGACCAAGTCTGGGCGTTGATGAAATACTTGAGCGCGTTTTCGTAGCCTGGTTGGGCCACCCCTAAGGGGTCTCCTTCGCTGGGCCATCCGGTTTCGGTGATGATCACTTTTTTGTCCCCAGCGGCCTGCTTCGCCTGGTAGTACATCTGTTTCATGTACAGCAGGGAATAGTCGATGTGGCACCCTTCCCAATAGGGGTAACAGTTGGCCAGGATGACGTCGCAAGCCGCTGTGATTTCCGGACGGTTGGTGAACTCGTAATAGGCGTCCACATATCCCACGGGAACATCGGGCAGGGCTTCTTTGACCCGCAGGATGTACCCGATGAGTTCGGACTCCTCCATCTCTTCCCGGTACATCACTTCATTTCCCACAGCGGCGACGTCGACAAAGCCGTCACGGGCCAGTTCAATCAACCGCTGGATCTCTTCTTCGTTTTTCTCTTTGTCTTCGCCCAACCACGCGCCGACGAGTGTTTTGAAACCGTATTCCCTCGCCAACTGTGGAATCATGTCATTTCCTTCGGTGCAAGAGAAGATGCGGACCCAACGTGTATGCGGCTGAAGGAGCGCGAGTTTTCTGCGCACTTGCTCCTCTGAAATGGGGTCTCCGGGCTCCTGTTCCCCCTCGTAAGGGCTAAAGCAGATTCCGTGCATCTTGTTGTTTAACAAGAGGGCAGATTGCTCTTGCAACGTACGTTTATCCAGTCCGTTGACCTCTTTTCCTGTCAAGGACAGGATTTTTTCTTTGCGGTATGACATGCCCGATTCTTTAGGAGCTCGTACTGCTGATTTATCCGTTGTTTGCTTTTCGTTGCTGGACCAGCTGAGCTTTGATCTGTTCCGCTTTTTCCTCTGTGATGTCGTAACTCTTCATGATCAATATGGCCCCTACAACACCTGCAATGGGGAGGAAGGTGTAGAACAGGCGCATGCCCGTGACGGCGGACTCAGTCACGTCGTTGGCATCAAAGCCAACGGTGGACAGGATGAATCCTCCCAAGAGGGCGGCCACGCCAAAACCGAGCTTGACCATCCACCAATACACGGCTCCGAGCACACCTTCCCGGCGTTTCCCGGTTTGCAGTTCATCCAGATCGCAGACATCCGCGGTCATGCTCATCATGATGGTAAACAGGCTGCCTATGCCAAAGGAATGGAAGGGCAACGCGTACAGAAACAAATGAGGTTTTCCGGGTACAAAAAGGAACCAGAACAAGACATACCCGACAATCGAAATCAGTTGGGATACAATGAACGCCTTCTTCTTGCCCATGCGCTTTGACATTTGCGCTACGAGGGGAATCACCAAGAAGGTCGTGATCAGAGCGCCTACGGAGCCGTGCATGGCCGGCCAATTGCCCGCACTCGCAGGATCACTGTTAAACAAGTAGTGTACAATGATCAGAAAGGTGTAGGCTGCAATGACATTGAACGAGTTGAAAATCAAGAATGTGGCCGCGGCAATCTGACGGAATTGTTTGATGCGAAAGGCCTCAAAGGCTGAAACAAAGATTTCCTTGACACTGCGCAGGACTTGTGCCGCCCCGATCGGCACAAAGTCCGTTCTGTCCAGGGTGGACTCGCTTTTCAGGAAAATGGCCGGAATGAGTGCAAATAGGGTGCAAGGGATGGCCACCCAAATGGACAAGTCCCGCACGCCTTGGTCCGCTCCTTCGGGAAACCACGATGGGTCGTACAGGATCACCCAGAACCACGGTGCGATGACCCAAGCCCATTGCCCAATGAACTGGGCGACGGCCATAATTTGGGTGCGTTCATGAAAGTCCTCACTGATCTCATACCCCATGGCCACGTAGGGTACGCTGAAGATGGTCAGGCCCAAGTAGAAGACGAGAGACCAACTCAGGAAGTAGATGAAGTTGTAGGTAACGCCGTCTCCCTTGTGCAACTGCCACATGGCGACGTAAGCAATTCCCATCAGGATCGCCCCGATGAACACATACTGCCTTCGCCGTCCCCATTTTGAACGTGTGTTGTCCGAAATGAAGCCCATGATGGGGTCGGTGATGGCGTCAAAAATGCGCGGCAAGAACTGGATGACGCCCCAGAGCAGGGCCGCAAATCCGAGGTCTTGCACCAACACGATGATGAACACGCCGAGGGCCGCCGGAAACATCTGGTTGGCGAGCATGCCAAAGCCAAAGGCGACTTTTTGGCCCATTGAAACGGGCTTGGGCAAGGCAGTGGTTGAATCTTCCATGGCGCTATTGGTCTAGGGCGTTATTGGGGGTGATGACAATCGTTTGGAGGGCTTGGCCGTCCAGGATGACCCGAACGTCTTGAGCAAGGCCTTCAATGCGCAAAGTACGAGGGGTGTTCCCCGGATTGAAGCATACCACCACGTGGTTGCCTTCTGGGGTCTCAGCGGCCACAGCCATGATTTCTGGGTCTGCGCATTCGCTGCCCAGAATGGTCGAGCCGGGCCGGATGAATTTGCTGAAATGACACATCACGTCATACAGCGGCGTGAAATACACTTCGTCCTGCTCAGGGTCGACGATGACCGGCGCAATGCACCAATTCTTGAACCAATTGGGGCCGCCTTGGCGATCGAGCACCATGTTCCAATCGACCCAGCCGTTTACCCAATGGTTGAGACAGCCGATGATGTCGCGGGCATAACGGTTCACAGGGGAGTACTTCGGATGCAGGTATTTCTTTTCCTCTTCCCGCCAGGTGTAGCCCCAGTCGGTGGCTTCCTTGCGCCAGTACCAGTCATCGTCCTGCCAAACGGGGACTTCGGCGTCGATGCAGCCCTCGGTTTGGATCAGCAACTTCTCAGGGGCTGCCTCATGCGCCCGATCGAGGTCGTCAGGAAAGTAGTCGTAGGTGCTCTCGTACCAGTGCACGGCGGTGCCTGCAAAGTGCTTTGCGCTGGCCGAATCGCGGTACATCGCGTCGACCCATTCGTCCAATCCGGCGCGGTTCTGATCGTAGCCCAGCACGTTGAGGTGCCCCAACCCGTTCGCCTCGAGTGCCGGTCCCAAATGCCCTTGCACGAACGCTGTCATCTCCTCAGGCGAGTAAATCATGCTCTCCCAGTTGTTCCCGTTGCCGTGGGGTTCGTTCTCTACGGTGAAGCCCCACAGCGGAATGCCCTCCGCTTGGCAGGCTTGGGCGTACTTGACGAAGAACTGCGCCCAGGTGGGGTACATGTCTTTCCGAAGCCGACCGCCGACCCATTCCTCGTTGTCCTTCATCCAGGGCGGGGCCGTCCAAGGGGATGCGATGATCTGAAAGCCTTCTTTCGAAATTTCCTGAGCCGATTGGATCATGGGATGGAGAAACTCCCGGTCCGGGTCAATGCTGAAATGTTCCAACTCAAGGTCACCTTCCACGGGGGCGAAGCTGTATTGGAACCGCGAGAAATCGCAGGAATTCATGTGCGTTCGGGTGAGGGTGTAGTTGGCCCCCTCTTCGTGGAAATAGGCTTCGAGGATGCGTTGGCGTTGGACAGGGCTCATCTGGTGAACAAGGAAGGCCGAGGCGTCCGTGAAGGACCCGCCAAAACCTTCAATGCGCTGCCTCCGCTGATCTGCGTGCACGTGAATGCGCACTTCTTCCGGGTCTGGAGCGTCCTGCCCGTCCCAGCGGTCCAGGACGTCTTGCGGTACCGCGTGGAACCTTCCCCCGTTCCGCGAGGACTCAAACACCGTTTTTTGGATTCTTTCGTCCTTCATGCGAGGGTCTTTGTGGGATTCGAACATTGACTTGACCACCCAAAACGCGTCTTTGGGATTCCGTTGGATGTCGACAAGGCCCCAGTGCTCTTCATTGGCGGTCCCATCATAGGGGACGCCGCTGCTTCCCGGTGCCCAGCCGCCCACGTCCTGTTGGTTGGGTTGTCCCGCCTTCCACCATCCGTCGGTAAAGGAGAACAGCGCCACACCTGCAGCGCGGGTGGAGTCGGTGAGGATGTTGGTCAGCATTTTTCGGGTGGCGTCGGCCTGTGCCCGCTGGTTTTCGCCTGCCTTGTAGCCGAGTTCGGCTGCCGTCATGTAGCTGTCGGCACCGAGCTCCGAGAAATACATGGGCTTGTCGCTGTTCTCTGCAAAGGCGTCCATCGCCGTGTGCGACTCGTCCCAGCGGTACACATTCAGCCCCCAGATGTCAATGTCAGCCAGGTCGGCCAGGAGATCCGCATCGGGTACCTCGCCGTGCGCCGTTCCCACGGGGTGGTTGGGGTCTTCAAGGTGGATGGCGGCAGCCGCTTCACGCAGGGTGTTGTACCACACCTCCAAAGACCCGTCAAACCACTCGGGGTGGTAGTTGTACTCATTGCCGAGCTCCCAGAAAAGAATGGCAGGGTGCGACTTGAATTTCTGGATATAATCGAGGTAAGTTCCTGATTTTAAGTCGTAAACACCCTTTTGGTTGTAGCCAAATCCAATGATGACCGAGAGTCCGGCTTGGCTGATTTCATCCAGCACTGCTTGAGATGCGATGGGCTCGTAGACGCGGATCGTGTTGACGCCCATGTCCCGCATGAGGGCCAGGTCTTGGCCCAACGATTCAAAGCTGCGCAGCGAATCCCCGATGGCCACCGGATGGTAACACACCCCTTGGATGAAGTAGGGGCCTTGTGCCGTGTGCAGTTGGCCGTTTTCTGTCCAGACCTTTCCCCCCGAACCCGGCATACAGGACGATACAGTGAGCCCCATCAAAAAAAGGAGGCCAGCATTGAGAAACCGGTGGGTGTGACGTGACATGGAAGGGTGGACGTGTGGGGTCAACGGTTGGGGGCCAGTACATGACGGTCCAGCATTTCACGCTGGCCAGCATAGCTGTTGGTGATGGTGTGGCCATCCCTCGTCAAGCCGTTGAATGTTCCTGCAGCCACCATCGGCCACAGCGCATATTTGGCTTCACCTTCGGCCTTGAACAAGCCAAAGTGATTCTCGGAGTCCGTGGGGTTCGCTGCACTTTTCCAAGGCTCATCAAAAGCTTCGAAATAGAAACAGCTGATGCCAGAAGATTGGGTCCATTGGCGCATTCCTTGGTAGAACAAGGCCTGCTTGTATTCATCCGCAGCCCGTGAACCTTCTGGACCGTAGAACCCGTCAGAAACGCTGGCCCATCCGGTTTCACCGATGTGAACCTTCTTGTTTTCATCAATGGCCTCCACGTATTTGACCACTTGGGCATATTGATTTTGGCTGTACGCCAAAGCCCGTGCCATGGCCTGCTCGATGGTGCCCTGGCCCAATGTGCTGTCCTGCGCGTCTTGTTGAACGTCGGCCGACCAGAAGACGGGGTTGTAATGCGTGTCGTGGAAGGGATAGGTGTGCATGGAAACATAGTCCACAGCTTCGATCAGGGCGTTGAGGTCTTCATTGTGATACTCATTGCCGCCACCGCCCCAGGAGGCAAAGTTGTCCGAGCACGTGACCCATAGGTCCGAGGGCAAGGCTCCTTTTGCTTTCAATCCTTGAAGGTGGTTCACCCACTGTAGGATCACCTTTGGAGCCACGAAGTAGGAAGCGGCCCAATGGACCATGGCTTCATTGCCAACGGCGATGACCTTGACGATGTCGGGATGTTGCTGGGCCAGCGCCACGGCGCGTTCGATTTCTTCTTGGTTGCCTTCGAAATCCTGTTCGTTGTGGTTGGGGGCATCCGTCCAAGCACCGGCGCAGTCAATCCATGCGCCCAGCATCACGTACATCTCAAAATCGGGGTCCTCCTGCTTCAATTCGCTGATGGCCTTGACCACGTTGGCAGCATGTGGCAATTGGACGTTGTAGGTGCGCAGGAACCGAATGCCCATCGCATGCAGGATCTTCATGTCATCCTTCAACTCAACGAGGGTCGGTTGCTCAGATCGGCTCAGGCCCCGATACCCCCCGTAGCAAATGGCGGGGTATTTGGGATTGCCTAAAAGTTCGGATGCCGTTTGATCGTGCATGGTGTGTTTCTCGTTTGCTGGACCGCATGAAGCGATGACCACTGAAAGGAAGAACATGAAAGCCACTCCCCAAAAGGAATTGCCGGTTCCTGCCAGCCTATGTTGGGATGGTGACAATGGGCGCATGAGCGGTGACTTACGCCGTGACTGTGATGTGCGCCACTTGATGCGAACGCCGGAAAATTTGGCTGCTGAGCTCCCGGCTCAGGGCCAAGCCTTCGGTGCTTTCGCTGCGGCCATCGGTCATCGTGACCACAATTCCAGCTTGGTCTCCCCGCTTGTGGACCACGGGTACCTGACAGACGGTGTAGGCCAGACTTCCCGGGGTCAATTCGACGGTTTGCCATTGTTGCTTGACATCCACATACTCGAAGGCCGCAGCCTCGGTCAAGAACTCTTCGGCGTGCATGAGCGCGCGGTCAAAATGAAGCTGACCCTCAGAAACGCGCACCCCCAGTTCTCCGAAACGGCAGAGGAGGTCTTCCTTTACCTGTCCCGTCATGCCCGGCTGTTGGGCCCCTTTGCCGCCCGGCGTATGGGAGTAGGGGTCGGTGGGGAAGGCGCCGTACAACTCTGGCGACTTGTGGGCACCAATGCCCGCGTTGATTTCGAAGTAGTGATCGAACAAGCGTCCCACCAATTCTGGTGATTCGTTGTGCGCCACAGCGGCTTTTGCGACTTCAAATGCGGCCAACCTGAGTTTCGAGACCATGTGCCAGTAAATGGAACCCAGTCCTTCGTAACCAAAGAAGGTGCCGGAGCGTCCTGTGAAGGCCTTGTGATTGAAAATGCCTTCGTAGATCCCTTCCACGTGCTTTTGCTCCGCCGCGACAAGGGACGCGTAGGCCTCGGGCAGCGCTGCAAGCCCTGCACGCAAGGCGTTGACGTTGTTGAAGTTGCCGTTAAAGTGATGGCCGCCCATGCAGTCCTTCGTGACGATGTCGGCATTGCCATCGGCCACCAACTTGGCGAGCAGCTTGGAGCTGGAAACCGCCTCAGGGTCGATGTTGTTTTTCTGCAGGAACTGCGGCAATGACTTGTTGGGGTACAGCACGTAGCTGTATTGATCCTCGCGGAACAGGGCGCTGGCTTTGAGTGCGTCGAGGACCTCGAGGCTTTGGGTCGAATCCAACAGGCCCGAGCTCAGAACGGCGACCTGGCCTTCTAGCATTTCTGGCAAGCCGTTGATTTGCACGCCCCCGTCCGCTTCCACGGTCATGAGGTTGTACGCATGGTACAATCCGTCGCTGCGCTTGTTGGCGTTGATGGAGTGCTCCAGGTGTTCCAATGCCACATCGACAAACGCTGCCAGTGCAGACAGCTTCATCGGGGATTTCTGACCCGAAAAGTCCTGCTTGTAGATTTTCTGACGGTAGTCGCTGGAGGCCTTTCCCAATCCGTCCAGAATGGACCGGCGCTCTGTATTGGAAATCCGACCGGAGGTCAAGGAGCGGAATTCTCGCAGCGTTTCATCCATGCGGTGGAAGCACGCCAGCAGTTCCACAGAAATGGACACCTCCTCGGTTTTCGTTGTGGCGAGGACTTCCTTGAAGTAGACCAAGAAGCGGCGCAAGTAGTATAAGGTGACCATGGACACACCGTTGCCGACCAGGGCATTGTTGGCGTCGTTCCACTCGGGCCGCTGTGTGTTCATCCAGATGCCTCCTTCCGGAATGAAGTTGGCCACTTTGGCGAGCATCGTCGCCATGATTTTCTCGATGAAGTTGACCTTGTAGATGAAGACGTGGGTCTCGCGCAGGAGCGCGCCATCGCCTCCAATTTCATCCTTCTTGAATTCTACTTTCTTCTCGCGCTCATGATCGAAATCGATCGTGTTTTTGGGGTCCTCCAACAGCGCTTCGTAAGGCTTGATGCGGTAGGGGACATTGGCGTAGACAAAGGAGTCGTTTTGGAGGTACTCCTCGAGTTTCTCGGGATAGTAGGCCCGCAAGAACTCCAGGAATTTGAGCAGATAGATGATCTGGTGGTCGCCCCAGTAACCAATGTAGGACCAAGGGTTGTCCGGTTCGATGGTCTCCCATTCGAAACCGTCTTTGAACACGCGGTAGGGGTTGTATCCCTCAAAAGTGGTGGCGTTGAGGAACTTGAAAATCATGCCCTCAATGAACTCGGGATAGGCATGGACCAGCGCTTCCCAGTTTTGGAAGATGTCGCGCCAGTTTCCTTGGTAATCGAGGATTTTCGAGCCGTCATCCTCGTTGCGGAGGTTGATGGAGAACCGGTTCCAAGGACGGCTGGGGTCGCCGTGGCGGCGGCTGAATTTCAGCGGCAGGTATTCTGCACACAACCNCTTGAAATTGAGGTCGTCGTCTTGGCTGGCGTGTTCTTGAAGAAAGAACAGGTCGAATTTCTCTGGCCAGGTGGCCATGGCTTCTGCCTTCTTGAAGTACACCTTGTGGTTNGCGCGGTCCATGTAGGCCATGAAGTCCGCGCGCTCGATGGTGTAGTTCTCATCGAAGATCCCGCCACGCATGATGTTGAACATCGTGTTGGCGAAATGCCGAATGTTGCGGCGGCGGTCGGCCGTGAGCTGCAAGCCATCGCTAGCGGCCACCAGTTCAATGAGGCGGTGGGCGCCTTGCTCGATGTCCTGCAACACCTCTTGCTTGAGTGCATCTGGCGACTGGAGNTCTTGTTTCAATCGGATGACTCCGCGAATGGACTGCCCCAAATTCGCGACCATCATCCAGTCTTTTCCTGAATGGGCCTCCAGTTCAAATGAACTCTGGATGAAGTAAGCGCCCCGCTCGGCTTTGATCTCCGTCTCTGTGACGAGGTCGTTCCCGACTTTGAAGTTCTGCAGCTGTTTCGAGGACAAGAGAACGGTGGGTGCATCGAACCCGATGGACCATACCACGTTCGCTTTCAAGGACTCACTGGGTTCAGCTTTGTCGGAAATGATGGCACTCAGGGCATAGACCCCAAGATGGCCTTCTTCTAACTCGCATTTTTTGTAGGCATCGACCAGGTTGCTGCTGCCGCGTTGCAGCCCCTCTGGCACCCCAAAGGGAAGGACGTTCTGCACTCCGTCCAGCACACTGACCTTTGTGGTTGTTGGAGCGGAAGACTCCAGTCGGGCACTCCGCACGAACCCATACCGCTCACTCGCCGCCCATTGGTAACGGAAGGTCAGCGCCAGGTCGTGGTTCACTTCCTCGAAGATGACCTTGTTTCCATAGGCATTCTTGTAAAGGTTCCGTTGGATGGAATACACCCCTCGGTTCTGATCAGAGAAAGGCTGCCAGAGCATCTGGCGTTCCTCAGATTCAACCAGCACAATGGTTTTGCTTCCTGTGTTTTCTGCTGATTCCGTGATCTTGTCGTCCGTGTAGTAAGGAAACAGGGCGTGGTCGCTGTTGACCCGTCCTGCGGAAAGCCCACCATTGCTGGCCAAGAACATCCAGTGGTCCGAATGGCTCACGATGCTCATGAAAAAAGGACGCATCTGATCTACGGAGCTGATCTTGTAATACGTTTCGCCCTCCAAGGTGACCTCTTCTCCTGAAACCGGAGAAGAAGAGGTTTGGAAGGGTTGCTGTCCGATATATATAGGTTTACGGTTGTCCGTGGCGCTCATTTCAACTAGGAAATCGGTTGTTATGTGACTCTTCGCTCATTCTGTGTCATTTCAACAGCGAGCGCAGTCTAACTGCCGTTCGTTGACGGCGGAGCTAAAGTAAGGAGGATAGCGATTCGCAACTTCTCAGATTCACAAGTGCTGCCGACTTCTGAGAATCTTGACTTTACATGCCTGATTGAAAGGTTAGAGCAAAAGTCAGAAGCCGAGCAGCGCGCCTCGTTGGGGACGACTAATTCCAACGGGGAGGAGAGATCGCACGGTTGCACAAGTAGGGAACCACGGCATGGTCACCCTTCGCCTTTTTGCAATGGGGGGGGGCACACGCAGTGCATTCGGCTGACGGATCGCCATGCAGGCCCTGGCCGTTGCCCAATTCATACCCTCCATCACGGCGGCCGGCTGTGACATCTTCCACCAGAGCGGCGGTCTGCAGCTCCGCCCAGTGTGCAGCCATGTGGCGCTTATTCAGGGAGAGGCGGGTTTGTGACCGCTACCGCAGGCGGTAGATGCGGTGGAGGGGGAAGGAGCCGGGGGTGGCGTCGGCCCAGACGCCGTGGCCGATGTTGTGCATGATGCGCCGATCGGTGACGGCGACGCCGACGTGGTTGGAGCGCTTGCGGCCGACCTTCCACCAGACGATGTCGCCGGCCTGGACGGGCTCGTCCGCGGGGATGACCTGCCAGTCGGGGTGGTCGGCCAGGTAGGCGCCGATGTTGGGGACGCGCCGGTGGTCGATGTTGGTGTCGGTCGGTTTGTTCGTGCGCTTTCGGTGTTGGTAGACTTCTTGTTGCAAATCCAGTCCGCAGCAGCGCAGGGCGCGGATCACGACGTCGGTGCAGACGCCCGTCGTCTCGGAAACATCCCCCATGGGGAAGTCGATGTTGACATATGCGGCGTCGTAGTACACAAAGTTGTCGAGCTCTGATGCGCACGATGCGATGCGGTCTGGACAGAGGGTACAATCTATTTCTTCAGAGGGGGTCAGTCGAGGTTGATTCGCAACCCGCACAATAGATCGGACGGCTTCAGGGCCGTGTTCACGCACAGCTTGGGTGGTGCTGGGGTTGAGAAGGGCCAGGGTGATGACGCCTGCAGAGAGGAGGGCAGAGAATAAAATGAATCGGCGCATGCTTTAAAAACATGCGCCGATTCACATTTATTGCCGACGGCCTTTGCCGGCGAATTTGAAGAGGCTCAGTACTGCGGGTCGAAGTCCATGGCGTTGAGCATGAAGGCCCACTTGTCGGCCTGTTCGTCGAGGATCTTGCCGGTGGGTTTGCCCGCGCCGTGGCCGGCGTTGGTCTCGATGCGGATCAGCACGGGGTCGGCGCCTGTGTGGGCGGCCTGGAGGCGTGCCGCGAACTTGAAGCTGTGCGCCGGGACCACGCGGTCGTCGTGGTCGGCGGTGGTGACCATCGTGGCGGGGTATTCGGTGCCGTCTTTGAGGTTGTGGAGCGGGGAGTAGCCGTGGAGGTTGGCGAAGTGGACCTCGCTGCTGTCCGAGCAGCCGTACTCCGGGATCCAGCCCCAGCCGATGGTGAACTTGTGGTAGCGCAGCATGTCCATCACGCCCACCGCCGGGAAGGCCACCTTGGCCAGGTCGGGGCGCTGGGTCATGGTGGCGCCGACCAGCAGGCCGCCGTTGGAGCCGCCGGCGATGGCCAGGCGGTCGTGGCTGGTGTAGCCCTCACTGATGAGGTATTCGCCCGCGGCGATGAAGTCGTCAAAGACGTTCTGCTTCTGCAGCAGCATGCCGGCCTCGTGCCAGTCCTCGCCGAACTCGCCACCGCCGCGCAGGTTGGGCATGGCGTAGACGCCGCCTTGCTCGAGCAGGACGATGTTGGACGTGGAGAAGCTTGGGGTCAGCGAGATGTTGAAGCCGCCGTAGGCGTAGAGCATGGTGGGGCGCTGTCCGTCTAGCTCGAGGCCCGCCTTGTGGACGATGAACATCGGGACCATCGTGCCGTCCTTGGAGGGGTAGAAGACCTGCTTGCTCTCGTAGGCAGCCGGGTCGAAGTCGACCTCGGGGATGTAGAACGGGGTGCTCTCGCCCGTGGCCATGTCGTAGCGGAAGATGCTCGTNGGGTAGGTGAACGAAGTGAAGACGTAAAAGAGTTCGGTGGCGTCCTGCTTGCCGCCGAAGCCGCCGGTCGAGCCCGTCGCGTTGGGCAGGGCGATCTCGCGGGGGTTGGTGCCGTCCGCGTCGTAGCGGGTCACGGCGTTGCAGGCGTTCTTGAGGTGGGTGGCAAAGAGCTGGCCGCCCGCGGTGCTCACGCCCTCGAGCAAGTGCTNCGACTCGGAGATGACGTCCGTCCAGTTGCTGCGGTCCGACGGGTTGGCCGGGTCGACGGCGACGAGGCGGTACTTCGGCGCGTCGATGTCGGTCATCATGAGCAGCCGTCCGTCCATGTGGTCCACGATGCTGGAGCGGGTGTTGAATCCGTCGACCACCATCTGCCAGTCGGCGTCAGGGTTGGTGAGGTCCTTGATGTGGAGGTTGTTGCCGTCGGTACCTGTNCTGGTGTTCAGGATGAGGTAGCGGTTGTCCTCCGTGGCGTAGGCGAAGTGGTAGCGGTTGGGCTCGTNGTCGTTGCGGAAGACCAGTTGATCCTCGCTCTGGGGGGTGCCCAGTTTGTGGAAGTACACGCTGTGGAAGGTGTTCTCTGCGCTGAACTCCGAGCCGTCGGGCGCCGGGTAGCGGCTGTAGTAGAAGCCGTCGCCGACCCAGCTCGCGCCGGAGAACTTGACCCACTCCAATACGTCGCCGGTCTCCTCGCCGGTCGCGAGGTCCATCACGCGGATCTCCTGCCAGTCGCTGCCGGCCGCGTTCCGCATCACCACGACGTACTTGTCGTCATCGGAGGCGCTTGAAAGGCTGGCGGTCACCGTGCCGTCCTCGCTGAGGGTGTTGGGGTCGAGGAAGACCTTGTCTTCGCCTTGGAGTCCTTCGCGAACGTACCAGACGCTCTGGTTTTGCAGGCCGTCATTTTTGCTGATGTAGTAGCGGTCGCCAATCTTCCGTGGAGCACCCACTTTCTCGTAATTGAAGATCTGCTCGTAGCGGTCGCGGATGGCGTTGCGGAAGGGGATCGCGTCCAAGTGGCCGCGCGTTACTGCATTTTGGGCTTCTACCCAAGCTCCGGTCTCTTCGCTCCTGTCATCCTCAAGCCANCGATAGGGGTCGGAAACTGCTGTGCCGAAATAGGTGTCCGTCACCTCCTCGGTGCGGGTGTCCGGGTAGTCGTAAGCCTTCATGGAGTCGGATGGGGCGGGGGTTGCGCATGCGGCCCAAAACAGGGCGATGGCGCAGGGGAAAAATAGGTTGCGCATGTTGTGAATAGAGGCCCAAATTAGGTGACATGAAGAACAGCCACGAAATTGATTACCGGATTCACGGTGATGACCTGCAAACCGTAGAGGTAGAACTGGACCCTCAAGAGACCGTGATCGCGGAAGCGGGCGCCATGAATTGGATGGAGGATGACATCGCTTTCGAGACCCGGATGGGCGATGGATCGGAAGCGAACAGCGGCGTAATGGGTAAGCTGTTTGGTGCAGGAAAACGACTGCTGACAGGCGAAAGCTTGTTCATGACCCATTTCACAAACCGAGGCGCCATGAAGCGGAAGGTGGCCTTTGCGGCCCCTTATCCCGGTAAGATTGTGCCTGTTGATCTGGCGGCCTTGGGCGGCGACCTCTTGTGCCAGAAAGATGCTTTTTTGTGCGCGGCCTTGGGCACTTCAGTGAGCATTGCCTTTAACCGCAAGCTGGGCGCTGGATTTTTTGGAGGAGAGGGTTTTATTCTGCAGAAACTTCAGGGCGATGGACGGGCTTTCCTCCACGCAGGAGGAACCGTTGTCAAGCGGGAGCTTCGGGGTGAAACGCTTCGGGTCGATACGGGGTGCATCGTGGCCTTTGATGAGACGGTGTCTTACGACATCCAAGCCGCAGGGGGCTTGAAAAGCATGCTGTTTGGGGGAGAGGGGCTTTTCCTGGCCACATTGAGCGGTCACGGAACAGTCTGGTTACAGAGTCTGCCTTTTAGTCGGTTGGCCGATCGAATTCTGATGAACGCGCCTTCGGCAGGGGGTAAATCCAAAGGCGAGGGCAGTGTTCTCGGCGGACTGGGCAGGATGATAGATGGGGTCTGATCTTCGGATGACTGCAGACGGAGTTTTGTGAATTTGTCTTTGGACGAATCGGGGTGAAATCCCTATCTGAGCTTAAATACTGGGGACGAAATTCGTTTTTCTATCGATTAATGGGTATATTTATGATTGCCCAACCCAGATTGTGCTCACATGAACCGTCTGTATACACTCCTCTTTTGCCTTGTCAGTGCTGCATTTGCGCACGGTCAAGCTCCCTCTTATGGTCTTTCCGTGGAAGTCTTCGCGGAACACGATACCGGTCCTTTGGCTGGTCAGACCACCTATCGAATCTACATGGACTGCGTCAACGCGGACGACATTGTATCGGCTGTGAGTGGAGACGCCATCTTCCCGATGGACCTCTCCACGACGACGACCTTCTATCAGGATGCCCTTGGTGCTGCCACCCCCAATGCGGTGAATCCGCTCCTTTTTGGGTTCTTTCCTGAATTGGAATATGACACTTGGGTAACGGTGGGCATTTCGCAGCAGCCTGATGGCTCGATGAATGAAGGAGAGATCAGTACGGTTGAGAGTCCCACCCAAGCATGGGTATTGGGCTTTGAGTCGGGTGGCAATTTGGTGATGGACGATGCTACTGGAGGGGCGTGGTTCGTGACACAGAATTACTCGAATGGTCTTGCGGGCGACGATTTGAAGGTGTTGCTGGCACAGGTGACAACAGACGGAGAGATATCGGGCACATTGTTGGTTCAAGTATTTGAGAATGGGGTAGGGTCTTCGGATTTGAGGTTTCACTTGAGTTTTGAAGGGACCGATGGTTCTGGAGCAGCGGGATGTACGGACCCCAATGCCGACAACTACAATTCCGGGGCAGCAGAAGATGATGGGTCTTGTCTCTATGGAGGGTGCACCGATCCGGTGGCTTGTAACTATGACCTGGAGGCCAACGACGATGATGGCTCCTGTGTTTTTGCAGATCCATTTCGCGATTGTGCCGGCGATTGCATTTCCGATGCCGATGGTGATGGCTTTTGTGACGAAGAAGAAGTGGACGGCTGTACCGATCAGACAGCCTGGAATTATGATTCCAATGCCACAGAAGAAGACAACTCCTGTATCTACTTCAATGCCTGTAACCTCGAAGCCGATGCGGTGGTCGAAGCCAGCAGTTTTGATTTTGAACCCAGCCTGCTCAACCTGGACGTGGGGGCCACAGTGGTATGGGTCAATGTGGGGGGATTGCACAACGTCAATGCCACGACGGATCAGCTGACGGGCTTGCCATTTGACAACCCACAGCCGTTCAGTATTCCTGCTGTTTTGGGCTCTACGGAAGGAACCTGCTTGGGCTCCTTCACATTTACCGTTCCCGGTGTTTACGACTACAATTCTTCGGTATCTAACCAGGCTTCTTTAGGGATGGTGGGAACCATTATTGTGGGCGCTGGAGGTTGCAATGATCAAGACGCGACCAATTATGATCCTACTGCTGAATTTGACGACGGAAGTTGCATTTTTTCTGGGTGTACCGACCCTTTGGCCAGCAACTATGACGCCAATGCGCAGATAGACAATGGAAGCTGTTTGTATCCCGGTTGTACCGATGCTTCGGCCGCCAACTATGATGCCTCGGCGAATGACGATGACGGCAGTTGTTTGTACACGGGTTGTACCGACGCCACTGCCGCTAACTATGACCCGCAGGCCAATACCGATGATGGGTCTTGTTTCTACCCGGGTTGCACCGATGCTGAGGCCTGTAACTACGACAGTTCAGCCGACACCGATGATGGCAGTTGCTTGGATGCTCCAGCCACATGGGGGGTTGATTATTTAGACTGCGACGGGCTTTGTCTCAATGACGCTGACTCAGATGGGGTATGCGATGAAGACGAAGTCGATGGTTGCAATGATGCCAATGCATGCAATTTCGATGTGACGGCGACCGAAGATGACGGGACCTGTGATTATTGTTCGTGCGCGGGTACAGGCGGCGATACTACTTGGGTAGCCGGCGATACACTCACCGTGATGACGTTTACGGATGATACCGTGGGCTATGCACTCGATGTGGAATGGGTGGCCAACCACACGACAGGTGCTTTAACTGGAATGTCTACGTTCCGCTTGTATGTGGTGGCGAATTCGGCTTCTGATTTGCTGAGCTCTTGCTTTGGCAACAGTTTGAACCCGATGGTGATTCAGTCCACCGAGGATTTCTATCAAGACCCCATCGGCAGCACCTATGGAACCGGCATTAACGCTTTGCTGTTGCCTGCTTTCCCCAGTGTTGCTTTCGACAGTTGGGTGACCATCGGTCTGGATGGGACACCTCCACCGGGTTACAGCAACATCCAGAGTGCTCAAAGCCCAGGCCAGAATTGGGTGGCATCGTTTGATGCAGGAGGGGAGTTGCGCATGGATGATGCCGTCGGCGGTGCTTGGTTTGTTACGTCTTCAAACCTGAACGGTGTTCCCGATGGAGACCTTCGGGTATTGGTGGCTCAGTTCACCACCTCTGGTGTGGTATCGGGCAGCTTGCCCGTGCAAATTTTCCCGCTTGGCGATGGATCCAATGAGGAGCGTGCGTCCTTTACGTTCACCACAGAAGGGCTCGGTCAGCCGGAACTGACAGCAGTAGTGGGCACCGGTGGTGATGGCGGAAACAACTGCGGTTGTACCGATGTCACGGCCGACAACTACGATGAGACAGCAGAATTTGAAGATGGCACTTGCCAATTCTTGGGCTGTACCAATCCCAATGGACTCAATTATGACAGCGATGCCAATACAGATGATGGTTCCTGTATTGTGCCTGGCTGTACCAATGTCGAGGCCGACAACTACGACCCTGAAGCCAACCAGAATGATGGGTCCTGTATCCTCTCGGGTTGCACGTACAGCGATGCGGCCAACTATGACCCCACCGCCAACACGGATGACGGCAGCTGTATTTATTATGGCTGTATCGACCCTGAGGCCGACAACTTTGACCCTACAGCAAACGTCGATGATGGCGGATGTATGTACTTGGGTTGCACAGATTCTAGCGCGGACAACTTTGACCCCAGTGCCAACCAAAACGACGGGACTTGTGAGTACCTCGGTTGCACGGTTCCGGTAGCATCCAACTTTGATCCAACGGCCAACGTGGACGATGGAAGCTGCCTGTTCCCCGGTTGTACGAACCCCGATGCGGCGAACTATGATGCGACAGCCAACGATGACGACGGCTCTTGTATCCTCGAAGGTTGCTTGGACGTCACCGCTTCTAACTACGATGCGGGTGCGAATACAGATGACGGCAGCTGCCTCTATCCGGGTTGTACCGATTCCGGTGCTTCAAACTTTGATCCAGATGCCAACCTCAATGATGGAACGTGTCTCTTCCCCGGATGCTTGGACAGCGATGCCCTGAATTATGATTCATCGGCCAACGTGGACGATGGAAGCTGTCAATATGGTGGTTGTATTGACCCCAATGCGGTCAACTATGACGACTCTGCCGATGTGGACAACGGCACTTGTTTGTATGCCGGCTGTACGGATGCTGCGGCATCGAACTACGACAGCGGCGCCAATCAAGAGGACGGCTCTTGTATCTACCCGGGTTGTACCGATAACACTGCGGTGAATTTTGATGTCATCGCCAATGAAGATGACGGTTCCTGCCTCTTTGGAGGTTGTATGGATCCCGGCGCCTGCAACTACGACGCCGATGCGGATGTCGAAGACGGTTCCTGTTTTTATCCGAATGTTGTCTACGTCGATTGTGACGGCAACTGTCTCAATGATGAGGATGGAGACGGGGTGTGTGACGAGGACGAGTTCAGCGGCTGTACCGATGCATTGGCGTGTAACTACAACGCCAACATGACCGAGGACGACGGCAGTTGTGAATACTGCTCGTGCTCAGAGGAGGGGCCTGCCGGATTGGATTCCTTTGAATACGAGACCAATGAGGCGGGTTATGGCCTGGAGCTCTCCCGTGTGATGGACCATTCTACGGGGCCTTTGGCGGGTATGACAACATGGCGTTTGACGGCCAAGTTGAACCATGTCGATGACATGCTGTCCAGTGTATACGGCAACGATGAGTTGCCACTGCAGGTGTCCTCTACGGCGCCATTCTATCAGGACTTGTTTGGCGGAACGTTTGCCAATGGTGTCAACCCATTGTTGTTGCCCAGTTTTCCCGATTTGGCTTACGATTCATGGGTGACCATCGGCATTGAAAGCACAGCCAATTCGGCTGCGGGAGAAGGGGACATTCAAAGTGCCCAAAGCCCTGGCCAAAACTGGGTCATTGGTTTTGATGCAGGAGGAGAAATTCTCATGAATGACCCTACTGGAGGCGCTTGGTTTGTCACGAACGTTTACAACAATGGCATTGCAGGGGATGACCTCGAGGTGTTGTTGGGGCAGTTCACGACGGCAGGCGAATTGACGGGTGTTTTGAATTACCAGGTCTTCCTTGAGGGCAATGGCGCCAATGATGTGCGCGTAACGGCCAGCTTCTCTTCCGCTGATTTGGAAGGCGAGGAAGGGCCTGCCTGCGGGTGCTTGGACGAGACGGCCGACAATTATGATTCCACGGCAGTTTATGATGATGGATCATGTGAAACGGCCGGGTGTACCGATGCCGCAGCAGACAATTACGACAGTGCCTCCAATGTGGACGATGGTTCTTGCCTCTTCAGTGGATGTACAGATCCAGATGGATTCAATTACGATCCTACCGCCAACAGCGATGATGGCTCCTGTATTTTCTTCGGATGTACCCACCCTTTTGCGAGCAATTACGATCCAGCCGCCAACTTTGACGACGGGTCATGTGTGATCCTTGGCTGTACAATTTCCGGAGCGGAGAATTACAATCCCGAAGCAACCGACAACGATGGAAGCTGCATTTTTGCGGGCTGCACAAATGTTGATGCCAGCAACTATGATCCGCTGGCGTCCATTGACGATGGTTCTTGTGTGGTGCCCGGTTGTACAGATGCATCGGCGACGAACTACAACCCCGACGCCACGTTCAACAATGGATCGTGCGAGTTTCTTGGATGTACGGATGCGACAGCTTGTAACTACGATGCGTTGGCTTTGACCGACGATGGCAGTTGCACGTACCCCATTGACCTCTACGATTATGCCGATTACGATTGCAACGGCGACTGTATCAGTGACATCGATGAAGATGGCATTTGCGATGCCTTTGAGATTCCCGGCTGTACCGACTTTATGGCCTGTAATTACGCCGGTGCGACAGACGATGACGGTTCTTGTGATTACTTGAGCTGCGCGGGTTGTTCTGACCCTGAGGCGGACAACTACGACAGCAATGCGCTCATCGTCAACGATGACCTGTGCGAATACTTGGGATGTACGAACCCTGCGGCCGACAACTACGACGGGCAGGCCAACGTTGAAGATGACAGTTGTTTGTTTAGCGGTTGTACCGACCCCGAGGCCGACAACTACGATGCCCAGGCAAACGTGGACACCAACTGTATTTATCTCGGCTGTGTGAACCCTGCCGCGGACAACTACGACGCCAGTGCCAACACGAATGATGGGTCGTGTGTCTTCTCTGGCTGTACGGACCCAGCGGCTGACAACTTCGACCCTCAGGCCAACGCAGATTCAAACTGTATCTACTTGGGTTGTTTGGATGAATCCGCTTCGAATTACGATGCCGGGGCCAATACCGATGACGGCAGTTGTGCCTACCTCGGTTGCACGGATGAAGGCGCCTGTAACTTCACTGCGACTGCCAATACCGACGATGGATCCTGTGTCTACCCGGCTTCTTCCAGTGTAGACTGTAACGGCGATTGCCTCTTGGATACCGACGGTGACCAGGTGTGCAACCCCGACGAGATTGCAGGCTGCTTGGTGCCCGGTGCGTGTAACTACAATCCCGATGCTACCGACGGCGGTGTGGTGTGTGACTACACGGCTTGCGCAGGTTGTACTGACCCTACGGCCGACAACTATGATGCGACGGCCACGCTGCCCAGTGGAGATTGTGAGTACTTGGGATGTACGGATGCTGCGGCCGACAACTTCGCGCCAGGAGCGAACGTCGATGACGGAAGCTGTTCATATGGAGGCTGCACCGATCAGGAGGCTTACAATTACGACAGCAATGCTTCCTTGGATGATGGAAGCTGTTTGTATGCGGGTTGTGTGGACCCTGATGCCTGCAATTTTGACGCTGGAGCCGACACGGACGATGGAACCTGCACTTACCCTGCCGCAGAATACAACTGCTTGGGGTACTGCATCTCCGACTACGATGGAGACGGGGTCTGCGATCCCTTCGAGGTGCCCGGTTGTACCGCTCCGTCGGCTTGTAATTATGACGTCAATGCCACGGAGAACAACGGCTCGTGTGAGTGGAGTTCTTGTGTAGGATGCACCGATGCTGCAGCCGACAATTTCTCGGCCACGGCCTTGACCGATGACGGCTCCTGTGAGTTCGGTGGATGTGCCGACCCGACGGCTGTCAATTATGAGGCCCAGGTGACCTTCAACGATGGCAGTTGCTTGTATGCTGGATGTACCGACAACGGTGCCTGCAACTTTACGGTGGGGGCCAACTTTGAGGATGGTTCGTGTGAGTACCTGTCTTGCGCAGGTTGTATGATTACGATCGCGTGTAACTATGACCCTACGGCTTCGATTCTAAGCGTAGATGTCTGTGAATTCACTTCTTGCTGTGGTGACCCCGCTGCGGACAATTATGACCCCAACATTTCCTCGTTCTTGGTGGAAGGCTGCCTCTATGGAGGCAACCCGCCATTGGTCAATGAGGCCGGCTGTGACTTGCCGTTCGCTTGCAACTTTGGTGACCCGGATAACGACTGTGAGTTCGCCTCTTGTGCGGGCTGTCTGGAAGAAGACGCGTGCAACTACGATGCCGACGCGACATTGGCCATTACCTGTCTTTATCCAGAAGACTTGTACGGCGTAGGCTATGTGGATTGCGATGGAGGTTGTTTAAACGATGTCAATGGCAACGGGTTGTGCGACGAGATTGAGCCTGCGGGCTGCACCGATCCCGACGCCTGTAACCTGGACCAGCAAGCATCATTGGACGACGGGTCTTGCGAGTACTTGAGCTGTGGTGGCTGTACGATTGCTGCGGCTTGCAACTATGATGCAGATGCAACGTTCAACGACGGATCTTGTGACTTTGCCAGTTGCGCGGGTTGTTCCGATGTGACGGCGTGCAATTATTCTGCAGAGGTCACGATCGAAGACGGCACGTGCATCTATGCGCAGCCAGAATATGATTGCGCTGGTCAGTGTTTAGAAGATACCGATGGCGACAACATCTGCGATGCATTTGATGAGCCGGTCTTTGGATGTGACGATGCTTCGGCATGCAACTTCGATGCTTTGGCTACCGACAACGATGGGTCATGTGATTACTGTTCCTGTTTTGTCACGAGCTCTGATACCGAGGGCTATGGTGTCGATGTCGAGGTTTATGCTGTGGACGGCGTAGCCGGCTTTACCACTTACCGCATTTATGCAACCACGGTTTCTTCCGATGACTTTGTGAGCGCGGTGACCGGTTTCTCTGGTGTGCCCCTTGAAGTGCAAACGACGGGCACCTTCTTCCAGAGCAGCATTGGTGGTGTGACGCCATCTGGTATTTCAGACCTGTTGCTCGGATTCGTGCCAGACCTGGCCTATGACAGCTGGGTAACGGTGGGACTCGAGCGCAAAGCGGAATCCGCGTTGGGAGAAGAGGATGCCGCTACGGTATCGGGTGTTTCGCCCAGCTGGACGGTTGGATTTGAGGATGGCGGCGACATTGCCATTAACGATGGCACCGGTGGTGGCTGGTACGTGCTGAACTCGGCTTCAAATGGTATTGCGGGCGATGACCAACGGGTGTTGCTCGGTCAATTCACCACGGATGGTGACCTGAGTGGCAGCCTCCGTATCCAGGTTTTCCCGAATGGAAATTCAGACATGGACTTGCGCTATGTCGTCAGTTTCGGAGCGCCGAATTGTGGTTGCACCGATCCTGATGCTTTGAATCCCGATCTCGACGCCGCATACGATGACGGCAGTTGCGAATATCCGGGCTGCACCGATGCCAGCGCCGACAACTACGATGCCGGGGCCGATGTCAACGACGGAAGCTGTATCTACAGCGGTTGTACAGACCCAGCGGCCGACAACTACGACCCGCAGGCGACCGTGTTTGATGGCAGCTGCATCTTCTTTGGTTGTACCGATCCCCTTGCTGGCAACTACGATGCTTTGGCCAATACCAATGACGGCTCTTGTAGTTATGCAGGATGTACTTCTCCGTCGGCGGCGAACTATAACCCCATCGCCACTGAGGACGATGGCTCTTGTTTGTTCGAAGGCTGTACCGATGCGAACGCGTCCAACTACGAATCCGGTGCCAACAGCGACGATGGGTCGTGTTTGTATCCAGGTTGTACTGACCTCGCGGCCGACAACTATGACAGCCAGGCCAACTTGGACGACGGCAGCTGTGTCTTGTCTGGGTGTACCGATTCCGATGCTCAGAACTATAACGCGGAGGCCAACAACGAAGATGGAAGCTGTGAATACCCCGGATGTACGGATGAAGCAGCAGACAACTTTGATGTGGAGGCCAACTCCGAGGACGGCTCATGCCTGTACGGAGGCTGCACCCAAATGGGCGCCTGTAACTACGACCCTGCCGCCAACGATGACGACGGCAGCTGCACCTTCCCGGCGGACCTCTTTGGCTCCGATAACGTGGATTGCGCAGGCGTTTGTAACAACGATGTCGATGGCGATGGTGTGTGTGACGAGGACGAATTGCTCGGTTGTACGGACGAGGGGGCATGCAACTTCTCTGCGGATGCTACAGATGACGATGGCAACTGCGAAAGCCTGAGCTGTTCGGGTTGTACGGACCCTGCGGCCGACAACTACGACGAGACGGCGACCATTGGTGACGACTCCTGTGTCATCAGCGGATGTACTTACCCGACAGCGGCGAACTACAACCCTGAAGCGACTGTGGAGAACGGAACCTGTACGTTCGGAGGTTGTACCAACCCTGCAGCCATCAACTATAGTGTGCTGGCCGATGTGGACGATGGCAGCTGTATCCTCTTGGGATGCACAGATTCCGACGCGATCAACTACGATCCTGCGGCGACCTTGGACGACAACACCTGTCAAGTCTACGGTTGTACCAATCCGCTCGCTGTCAACTTCGCCGCCAACGCGGTGTTGGATGACGGATCCTGCATCATTGCGGGTTGTACCAACCCATTGGCCATCAACTACAGTGTTCTGGCTACGGTAGACAACGGTTCTTGTATTGTGCTGGGCTGCACCAGTCCCACGGCGGACAACTACGATCCCGGGGCCAACATTAACGATGGCTCTTGTGTGGTCGGCGGATGTACGTTGTCTTTTGCTACCAACTACGACCCAGCGGCGACCTACGACGATGGCAGTTGTATCATCTATGGCTGTACCAACCCGTTGGCGCTGAACTATAACTTCTTTGCCACCTTGGACAACGGCACCTGCTTGTTTGCCGGTTGCTTGGACCCCCAGGCGGACAACTACAACCCCGATGCCACTTTCGACAATGGCGACTGTGATTACTTGGGTTGCATCGATCCGGAGGCTTCCAACTTTGATGCTGGAGCCAATACCGATGATGGATCGTGCTTGTATCCCGGATGTACAGATGCAGAGGCCTCCAACTTTGATGCTGGAGCCAATACCGATGACGGCAGCTGTATTTTCTTGGGCTGCACGGATGCGACCGCTTGCAACTATGACGCCGGGGCCAATGCCGACGATGGTTCATGTGACTTCACATCTTGCTTGGGCTGCATGGACCCAGAGGCTTGTGATTATGATGCGGAGGCGACACAGGATGACAGTTCTTGTACATACCCTGTTGACCTCTATGGCGTGACTTGGGTGGACTGTTCAGGCAGCTGTCTCAATGATACAGATGGCGATGAGGTCTGCGACGAGGACGAAGTGGCCGGTTGCACCAACGAGATTGCGGTCAACTATGACCCTGCTGCCACCGACGAAGACGGCAGCTGTTTGATCGAAGGTTGTGTCGATTCCACAGCGTCTAACTACGATGCGGGTGCCAACCTCGACGATGGATCGTGCATCTACCCAGGTTGTACGGATGCCGAAGCTGACAACTACGACGAAGGCGCCAACAGCGATGACGGTTCCTGTATCTACTATGGCTGTACCGATGTCGAAGCCGACAACTACGACGCCGGAGCCAACAGCGATGACGGCTCCTGTATCTACTATGGTTGTACCGATGCCGATGCCGACAACTACGACGGCGGAGCCAACAGCGACGACGGGTCTTGCATCTACTTGGGCTGTACCGATGCTGCTGCCGACAACTTCGACGCCGGTGCCAACAGTGACGATGGTTCTTGTCTCTACTATGGTTGTACCGATGCTGAGGCCGATAACTACGATGCTGGAGCCAACAGCGATGATGGTTCTTGCCTCTACTATGGCTGTACCGATGCTCTTGCCGACAACTACGACGAGGGTGCCAATAGTGACGATGGCTCTTGTGAGTACTTCGGCTGTACGGACCCCTTGGCCTCGAATTACGATGAGGGAGCCAATGTAGAAGACGGTACCTGCACCTATCCAGGCTGCACGGACAGCTTTGCGGACAACTACGACCCCGATGCCAACCTCGAGGATGGTACATGCGAATACCTTGGTTGTACTGACGCGGGCGCCATTAACTATGACGACTTTGCCAATGTGGACGACGGTTCTTGCCTCTTCTTGGGCTGTACTGACCCCGAGGCTGACAACTACGATCCGAACGCGAACTTCGAGAGTGGTACCTGTGAATACTTGGGTTGCACCGATCCAGAAGCGGACAACTATGACCCTGACGCCAACGTGAACAACGGCTTCTGTGTCTTTGTAGGCTGCACGGATGTGTCGGCAGCGAACTACGACCCTCAGGCAAACACCAACGATGGTTCTTGTCTGTATGGAGGTTGTATTGACCCTGCCTACCTCGAATACGATGCTACTGCAGATGTGGACGACGGTTCCTGTATCAACTTGATTGTGGAGGGATGTACCGACGAGAACTACACCGAATTTGACCCTGCGGCCAACATTGAGGACGGCTCTTGTACCACGCCTGTGGTGCTCGGTTGTACGGACCCGAACTTCTTGGAGTTTGATCCCGAGGCCAACACCTACGATGGCAGCTGTGCCATTCCTGTGGTGCTCGGTTGCACGGACTTTGGCTTTGTAGAATTCAACCCATTGGCCAATACCGACGACGGGTCATGTGTGACGCCCGTGGAGGTTGGATGTACGGATGCGGACTTCTTGGAGTACAACCCTTCCGCCAATACGGACGATGGTTCTTGCTTGACGCCAGTAGTGGTGGGTTGTTTGGATTCCGAAGCATGCAACTATAACTCCGACGCCAACACGGCCGGTGACTGTGAGTATCCATTGGATCTCTACGGGGTCACTTATGTGGATTGTGATGGAGCGTGCCTCAACGATGGAGACGGAGATGGGGTGTGTGACGAGGATGAGGTCGCTGGCTGTATGGATGAGCTGGCCGTCAACTTCGATGCTGCGGCCACCGATGAAGATGGCAGTTGTTTGTACCCAGGTTGTACGGACCCATTGTACATCGAGTACGATGCGGACGCCGATGTAGACGATGGAACCTGCGCGACGTTGGTTCTCGAAGGCTGCACGGATTCGGCTTATCTCGAATATGATGCCGATGCCAACGTCGACGATGGCTCTTGTCAGGTTCTGGCTGTATTTGGATGTACCGATGCCCTCGCCTGCAACTACAGCGGAGGTTACAACACCGATGATGGCAGTTGCATCTACGCATCAGACATCTACGGAAGTGACCTGGTCGATTGCTTTGGCAATTGCTTGAACGATGCGGATGGTGACGGCGTATGCGACGCGGATGAAGTGGNCGGTTGTACAGACCAGGCCGCATGCAACTACAGCCCGACCATTACGGAGGACGACGGCAGCTGTGAATACTGCTCTTGCTACGANCCCGAAGTGATTCCTGGTCCGGACAGCCTCTATTTTGAGAGTGACAGTGCGGGTTATGGATTGGAACTCGTGCGTGTTGCANAGCATACCAGCGGAGACCTTGCTGGTCAGACGACGTATCGTCTCTTCATCAAGGGGCAAAGTCCCGCGGACAAACTCTCAAGTGTCTTTGGAAATGGAGACTTGCCTCTGAACATCAATACTTCAACGTCATGGTATCAGGATCCTGTAGGATCGAACTATGGATCGTCGATCAACCCGTTGTTGTTTGGCATTATTCCATCGCTCCCCTATGACAGTTGGGTGACCATTGGAATTGAGCAGGTTCCCAACACAGCTTTGGGTGAAGCCGAGGTTCAAGGGGTGAGCAGCCCCGGTCAGAACTGGCTGGCTGCATTCTCAGCAGGAGGGGGGATTGACATTGACGATGTCACAGGTGGCGCTTGGTTTGTGACCAACGATGCTACCAATGGTATTGCGGGAGACGGCCTGTCGATGTTGGTGGCTCAATTCACCACAGATGGTGTGATTTCTGGAACGTTGAACTTCCAATTGTTCTTGAATGGAGATGTCGATACCGACATCCGACCCACGGTGTCTTTCTCTTCGGAGGGCATGGAGTCCAGTCTGTTCTCCTATTGCGGTTGCACGCAGGAAGGTGCAGAGAACTATGACCCCAATGCTGTGCACGACGACGGCAGTTGTTTGAGTGGTCCAGGCTGTACTTATGCCAACGCGGCCAACTACGATGTCAATGCAGGATATGACGATGGTTCATGCCAGTTTTCTGGATGTACGGTGGACTATTACCGCAACTACACCACCTATGCAACGGTAGACGATGGCAGCTGTTCAGATGCGCCACCTTGCCCTGACTCCAATGGAGACGGCATGATTGGTGCGCTGGAGATCACGGACTTGCTGGTGTTCTACAACACCGATGGCGGTGGTTGTGGTGTCTTCTCACCATTGACACCCATTGAGTTGGGTGTGGAGCCTTGTGCCGTTCCCGGAGCCGATTGTGGCGATGAGGGCTGTACATATCCCAATGCGGTGAACTTTGACCCAGGAGCGCTGAATGATGATGGCTCTTGTTTCTGGACCGGTTGTACCGATCCTGAAATGCAGAACTACCAGCCTCTGGCCAACCTGGATGATGGCACTTGCGTGATGCCGATTTGCTGGGACTTTGACTTCAACGGTTCTGTTGGTATTCAAGACCTCCTGGACCTCTTGCTGCTGTTCAATTTGAGCTGCGAAGGAGAATGATCTTAACCGCTAACCATGCTTAGCCCAAGGGGGGTGTCTCTTTTCAGTGGCACCCCTTTTTGGTGGGGGCTTCTTAGCGTTGCAGGGCCACGGTCCCTTGCATGTCGGGTGACCAAGACAGGCCTACGCTCCANCCGGCTGCCGGCCGCCACATGGATCCCACGGACCAAGCGGGCCCTGTAGACAGGCTGAGACCGTTTCGTTCCCATCCCAAGATCAGCCGCAAGACGCCGTCGCTGCGCCACAGTGCACCTGTTTCGATGTGGTGGCTGATTCGGGTCTTGGTGAACCGGGCAGTGGTTCCAAAGGGCCGGCCAATGGCCATGCCCAACTCCAAGAGGTGGCTGTGGGCCTGCAGCGTGCCCCTGTTCCAAACCCGCCATTCCAGTTTCTCCCAGCCCATGTTGCCTTGGCCTTCCAGCCACCATGAAGGCCGCCACCGCACGGTGTCTTGAGGGACGGGCGAGAGGTGGGGCGCCTTTCCGTGAGACAGGTGGTGCAATGTGAGGGCCCCTTTAAGTCCCAGGCCACCGTTTCGTTGTGGAATTCGGGCTGGAGAGATGCCTACGCTGATGGCCATGTCAATTCGGGCGCCGCCGTTGGCTTCATTGACTATGGCTTCTCCGTTTGAAGCGAGCGGGTCATAGCCGCCGGGCCCGTATTGTGCATCCCAACTCCAAGAGGAGGGGTCGAGCCGCCACGTCGAAGCGCCAATCGACAGCCCCGCGTGTGCTTTCCAATCTTGGGAGATGGGGGTCGAAGCTGACGCCGAAACCGATAAGGAACGTTCCCGCCATCCTGTCGAGAGGGGGTCTTCCTTTAGACTGACTCCAAAGGAAATGGGGTCGGAGCTTTTGCGATTGTACCCTCCTTTGGCTTGGGGTTGCCATCCGGCGCCGAACCAGAGTCCGGTGAGTGGATCCCCACTGCCATTCCACCGGGTGTCTTGTTGAATGCCGATGTGGATGGGGCGTTCGCCCATGGACCATGCCGCAGGGTGTTCCATCCCGGGTGTCGGCGAAATCCAAGGGGGTAAAGACGATTGGCCCCACACCGAACAAGGCAAGGAAACCAAGGCACACAGCGCCATTTTGAGCCGCGGCGACCTGGCGTAGTCGCGGCCGGAAGGCGTGTGTTGTAAAGGGAGTGGTGTCGCCATCACCGGATCATCTTGAGGTGTTGCTGCCAACTTACAGGAAGCCCGCCGTCCGAGTATGCTTCGAACACCACGGTGTAGACACCTGGTGGGGCTGGGTTCCCGTTATGGATGGTGATGCCGGTCCATCCGACCGGTAGCCCTTGCTCATCGGAGGTGCCCAATGTGGCGCCCGGTGCGTATGGGCCGTGGGCTTCTTGCCAGACGACTTGACCCCAGCGGTCCTGAATGGTCATCTGCCACTCTTTGATGCCGCTCCCTCTGGGGTAAAACAGATCGTTTACACCATCGCTGTTTGGAGAGAAGGCTTCGGGCAACCACACGTCTGCAGGTGGCAGTATACAGATGGTGTGTACCGTGGTGTCTGTGCACCCCGGCGTTTGGGAAAGTGCCAGTGTGATCTGCCAGGTTCCCGGTGATGGAAGCGTCAACGTGGGGTTTATGGCCAATGCCCATTCAAAATCACCTGATGTGCTGCTTCCTTCGGGAGGAGGAGCAATGTCGAGCGGGGTCCATTGCCATGTCCCAAAGTCTGCGCCATTGGACAGGTCAATGCAGCGAATGGGTTGGCTGTCCCAAGGGATACAATCTGCGGCAGGGGAAACGCTAAAAGCAGCGTTCAATGGGGGGTGACTGGGGATCAAGATGAGGGTGTCTTGGGCGCATCCTTCGATGGGGTCAAAGAGCTGCCATTCGAGGGCGCTGCCTGCACTTAAAGTCAGTGCAAGCGGCCCATTTCCGAGGGTGTCTCCTTCTACAATGTGCATGAGCCCCGCGGGGGCAGGGGCATCGAGTAAGACGTCGGTAGGTTCTCCAAAGCAGGCGATGGGTCCAAAGTCTACGCTGCGGTCAAAAGGGGGGAGGACGGCAATGAACACGCTGTCGATGGCAGGGTCTGAGCACCCGTCATCGGCCATCACCCACCACCATCCAGAGGATTCTGGGGCAATGCTGCGCTCCACAGCGGGGAACGCGCCATCTGACCATTCAATGGACAAGTCTGTGGCAGGTTCTAATCCGCCTGAGACCTCCACTTCTAATGTGGTGCCTGCTCCAGGGCAAAGAGCAGAATCTCCGGCCAGCAAGGCGACATCGAACGCTGGCAGCACGACCACAGGCCATGTCGCTTGCACTTCGCATTCATCCCCGCTCCAGTGGAGCCCGATCACGTGTGGTCCAGCACCTAAAGCCTGCGTGGAATAACCGGTGGTCCATGGACTTCCATCCAATGTCCAGTTCGCATCTGATGGTGCAGGGCCGTTGCCCGTGCTGCTGGGCACAGGAGGTGACCAAAGGGCACTGTTGTTGCACACAGTGTCGGCACCTGTAGGCAGGGGTGGGGGCCATGTCGGAGCAACCTCTACCGCGGCCCACAAGGTGTCCGTGCATCCTGGAGGGGTGTTCCACACCAACCCATGTTCTCCTGCTCCAGCCACGGCAGGAGACCAGTTCCAGTCTCCACTGTTACCCGAACCTGTTATTCCTGGTCCAGTCCACTGTGCTCCGGGGGGGAGTTCTGGCAGGGCGACTGCACTGTCTGTGGAGCACGAGGACCAGTCGGCCAGATCCAGAGACTCCGGGTGGATGGCGACCTGGATCGTGTCGCTGCACCCGTTTACAGAATACACCGCTTGGTGCAGTCCTACATCAAATCCATTGGCCAAAATCTCCCATTCACAGTCACCGATGTACGTGGCTTCTCCACTGGCTAGAGTGGTCCAAGTTCCGCACCAGGGACTGGATTGGACGTTTTCAGAGACCAAGAGGTTGTCCTCATTTCCAAGGCAAGCATGAATCAATGAAGGGGTGATTTCAGTTTGACGATTGAACATCCACAAGGTGTCCGAACACCCATTAGGCGCTGCATAAATGAGAGGGGCCCACTGGCCGTTCATGACCTCTCCCGGGTCGTATTCACCTGTGACGAAGCCAATGGTATCGATGCCCGGTCCAGACCATGAACCTCCTGGCGGATAAAAGCCGGGAAATGGAACAAAAGGCAACTGCTCCGGACAGCTGGTGCTTGTGGGACCTGCTTCGATGGGCAGTACGACCCCAAAAGCTGTTCGGTTGCAGCCTTCCATGGTGTAGGTCAACGTAAAAGCCCCGAACGGGGTATCTGCTGGAGACCATACGCCGTCATCGGCATTCCATCCCGGTCCTGACCACTGGCCACCGGGGGGCGTATTGGGGAGTGACATGTCCGGTTCTGAAGCGCAAACGTTGTTCAGTTCAATGGTGTCAGCAACAGGCTCCACGTGCACCTGAGTGATTCCCACGCAGCCTTGCGCTGTGTAGGTGAGCGTGTAAGGGCTGCTGCCTAAGGTTGAATCCGCCCATGCAGGATCGAAGGTGTTGCCGGTGAGGGCGGGGCCTGACCAAACACCTCCTTGGGGCCATCCTTCCAATTGGAATGGAGGCGATTCAGGACAGGAAGCTAGATTTTGAGGGATGTTGAAGGGGATCACTTCAAACACAGCCGTGCTGGTGCAGCCCGCATTCCCAAAAGTGGAAAATGCGATGTCGTGTACACCTGGACCGCTGGAATCGGCATGGAAAACCCAAGGTGGCCCCGAAATACCTGGCCCTGTCCATTCCCCAGAAATGGGGCCGGGTCCCAAATCGACACTCTGTCCAGGGCACAAGATGGTGTCGGTGGTCCAAGCGCCAAGGTCAACGACCGTGACGGATACCGCGCTGGAGCCCGTGATTCCAGACCCGGTCTCTGTGGCTGTGACCGTGTAGACCGTCGATGCATCGGGACAGACATTCCAAGGGCCGGGACCGATGAGGGATGTGCCGTCGCTTCCTTGAAGGGAAAAAGTGGTTGTGCCGCACCCCCTTGGTGTGGCGGAGATTTCAGTGCATCCGCCTGTGCACAAGGTGTCGGCGGTCACGCTGAGGAGGGGGGCCACATCGCACCCCGAGGCGGACCATTCAGCTGTAACATCGAGGTTCCACACCGAGTCGCAGGCATCGCGCAAACCCAGGGTGATCGAGGCCAAAAGGTCGCAATTCCCGTCAATGGTTTCGCCGTCTGCCAAGGGCAAGGTCAAGGTGCTGCCCATGCCTCCAGGGCAGCTGATCCCCTGAGCTGCCGTGGTATCGACGGGCCATACTGTGCCGTCAGCTCCTACAATGGTCAAGCTCGACCAGTCAATAAGGGCACATTCAAGAGAAGGGGTGAAGCTCCATTGAAGGGCGGAAAATGGGCAAGAACCGGGCCCGTTGAGGGTTGAAACTGGGGGTGTTGGTGGCGGGGGATTGGCCGACCAAAAGAGGTGAAACCCTTGGGGCTGGGCGCTCGCATCAGACACGAATTGAACCGTCAGTGCACCTTGAGTGACGTAGGTCGGAGGATTTGGAATGCTTCCAAAAAGGGTGTCCAAAACCGGGGCAGCAGTGGTGGGACCATCATACAGTATCAGGTAATCAAACAAGACGCCGTTGCCAGGAGCTGAAGGTTCGATGTCGATGCTGCCCAAGAAGCCCACTTGCAAAGGCGCATTGGCGTCGATGGTAAAGGTCAGATTCTCGTTGTTTCCGTATGCCTCATTGGGCCCACCTGAATCGGTCAGTTCCCCAATGCACTCGGTCACGGTCGAGTCCGACATGGCGAAGGGCTCGTTCTGTGCCAAAGCCGATGGAGACCACCCTGTGGTAATAAGGATGGCGCAGCCGGTTTGAAGGCCCCTATGGATGTGGCGCCGGGACAACTTCACAGCGTGTCAGTAATCAAAATAACCGGGCTCTGAACGGTATTGGAAGCATGGCCAGCGCGGTCTGTTATTCTAAAGGTGAACCGGGTTTGCTCATCCCCACCGTTGCCCAATAGGAAGAGCGGCGGAATGGTCACTTCAAAAGTGCCCGCAATGTCCAATGCGATGCCGTCAGGCGTGAGTGGGGGGATGTGATAGGTGTCTGGGGCGTCCAGCCTTTCGTCTTGGATGTCTAGGGCATGGCGGTCTGGGTCCTCCCAACCTATGTCGCCTTGATGGTCTTGGTAGCCCAAGGTCACGACCACGCTTTCTGATGCCGACTGGAATTCCGTGGCATTGATGGCAATCCACGTCAAGGTGGGGGCGACCGGGTCGGGGTCTTCAGGCGCACAACCGGCGAAGCTGAGTGTCAACAAAGCGGGCCATGTGAGGACCAAACACCGCTGAAAAAGGGACATGGACGCAGTCATGGTGCAATGCGCAATCGGTAAAGGAGTCCAATGTAGTTGGGACTGGTCGTGGAGGGCGCGCGGATTTCTGAGGTGCCATCGGTGGCCCTCAGTTGCAGGGTCCATTCAGAACCCGGTTCGGCATTGCTCAAATCCACCTCTGCCAAGAGTCCGTATTCTTCATTGCTGCCAGAAAAAGTGGCCGCTGTAAAGGTGAAGGGAGGCACTCCAAACGGGCCTCCATCGGCCGCAGCGTCAGCGTCGGCAATGTCCATTCCAAGTGCCCAGTGGCATTCGAGTTCAGCCTGTGGAAGGAGGTCGTCAGAGATGGCGGCAAAGATTTGAATCAAGGCGGCGTCTACCAGAATCGGTTGCAATCCTACCCCCTCAGCTCGGACATAAGGTTCGCTGAAGGCCCCCGGCGGGAATGCTGCAAACCCATGGATTTGCGGGGGTAAACTGGTCCCTTCGGAGGGAGCGGCATTGCCATTGATGTCAGGTGCTCCGGCTTCGATCCACGCGGCGATGGCGGCGATGTATTCTTCTCGTCGCTCGTCGTAGTCGCTGTCTTGGTCGACCTCGAGGGGCATCATGCCCGACGTATTGGGGATTTCTACCGTGAGCCTTTCGTGCAAAAACGATTGAGCAGCATTTCCTGGCACCACCCTCCTTGTGAAAGACATGGCCGCATCATTGGCGGTAACGGGATGGTTTACCAGGGTGTTCCATGACGAGCCCACTGTTCTGAAGTCCGGTTCAAACGTGCCGTCGTGGCATCCACTGTTGGCACAGGTTGGGCCCAGAATCTGTTGGTGTAACCAGGCAAAGTTGCCCTCGGGAAGTGGCGGGACGGCCAACCCTTCAGTCGAGACAACAGGCGGCAGTGCATCATAGGGATTGGGGGGTGGTTCTGGCGTGCAACTGTATCCTGCCAGCACCAAGATGCCCAAGCCGATCGAGAGCGTGCGTACCAACGCTGTTTGGGAAAGGAGCATCAGATTCGGTTGAATAGGCTGTCGGTTCCAGGGTGCACATATCCAGCGCCCTGCACTTCGGGCATAACGCCGAGTAGGTCGCACACGGTCATCATGGTGTCGGTGACCATGCCCACGGGGTTGTCTTCGCCCCCAATAGTGAGGCCTTGAGGAACCGTGGGGCCTGCCATCATGGTGAAGATGCGCATGCTGTTCTCGTCGCTGTGATCGTAGGCGCGCCAATCGTTCTCGTCGAGGATGTTGTTGGGCTGAAGGTTGCGCCCGCATTCCGGGGTCAAAATCAACGTCGTGTTGCCCGCCATTCCTGGAATGGATTGAATGTGGTCCCACAAGTGGCCCACGGCATGGTCTGCGCGGTGCAAGGCCGACAGGTAAGAAGAGAAATTCGAGTGGCAGGCATCGACGCCCCCCAGGTTGACCATTGTAAAGGCGGGTTTGAACTCGGAGAGGACCTCACAGGCGAAACCGACGGTGCCCGTATCCCGGTTGTCGGTGACTGGTGGAACGTTGACCGTGCCGTTGTCTACCTTCTGGTACATGAGCTTCATGAAGGCTTTGATCTGCTCCTTTTCTTCGTCGGTGTTGTTTAAACCTCCTCCAAAGCCACCGCTCCCGTCCGCTGCAAATTGTTGGTCCAGAAATGTCTTCATTCGGCGCAACGGTTCCAGCTCGTTTTCGGGATGGTAGACTTGGGCATCCAAAAAAGCGGACTCACCGGCACCCGTGAAAGTCACCAGGGGCGCAAAGAAATTCCCGGCATATTCGGCGCCGTAATTGGGGTGCTCGCTGTGATTGAGCAGGGGCAGTGAACCGTTGATTCCATTTCCTACAAACCAAGTGTCAGTGGCTTTGTACCCACCGTGTCTGCGCAGATATTCAAAGATGGTGGGCTGCAACGGGCGTTGCTTCAGGCCTTGTCCCCCCGGCACGCCCCCTTGAACCAAGGAGTTCATCCCTCCGAAGTGTCCCGCGCTGAGGGCGCTGACCTCCGCAAAAGTGGTGCCGATGGATTCGATGGATTGAGGCAGAATGGCGGGGATGGGGTTGATGCCGCCCACCCCCGTTCCGTAGACGATTTTGGCAATGGGGGCCTCACCTGACAGCATGTTGTACATGATGTTGCCGGGGTAGGGTTCACCTTGGCTGTCGTCTACATACCGGCGGAGGTAGCTCTCCTGCAATCGAACGCCGCCCGCAAAAGCCACCATCACGACGTGTTCGGATGTTCTGCGGCCACTGGCAGCAAACAACCGGCCCGAAGGAAGGAGGGTGGGAAAGGCTGCGCTGCCTGCGACGGCCAATCCGCTTTTCTTGAGAAAGGATCTCCGTTTCATGACGTTAATAATGGAGGTATTCAGTGCTCAACGCAAAAGACGAGTACACCAATTCCGGTGTAACCGTAGGGGTGTTTTGGATGTAATTCCTCATCCAAGTGCGTTCGGCTTCGGTGGGGTATCGCACGAGGAACCGCACATAAGTGGCCTCCACAAATTGGTCGGGGTTGGTGAGCATGGACTCGGCCGACGGCAATTGGACATTGGGATTTTGCATAAAGCTAGC
>JGI20156J14371_10000447_pt1 | contig 36353 bp, 30 predicted proteins | sample COG_06_FD_14371 | JGI IMG/M metagenome (IMG submission 14371)
ACAGTTTTCATATCGCGGTTGGCGGTGACGGTACTCCAGCTGAGGTCATTGTCAAAGCTTCTCAGCATCTGCAGCATAAAGTCGCCCTCATCGACAATCCACACAAAGTCCGACTGCAGCAATTCGCGCTCTACTTCGCTGAGAGTCTCGGTTAGCTGGCCGCTCTTGAAGGCGAGAATACGATCAAACAGCGCCTGAAAGGTCATACCCTGCCAGCTCTGCTGCGGGCAGCGCACGATATTCATATCTGCCAAGGTGCGGTTAAAGGCGTAGTCCTCGAGATTAATTTTGCGTTTCAGACGCGCCAGACTCCAGCCCTGCTTACCCTTCATCCACATGGCTTTAAAGGCTTTAACATAGTCCGGATCATTGAGAATACTGAGGCGCTCGGCACGGTCTTCTAGATCCGTTTCATTGAGACGGCGCAGCTCTGGAATTTCTTCCGCAAGCGGTGTTACCGCGCCATCGGACCAAACCTTAAAGGGCGCACCCAGTGCCTGCATATGAAAGTCGCCCGCAATTAAACGGGAGTTCAATATACTCGCCAGGCGTTTGGCCAGACCGGAGATACGCCAGTTATTGGCGATATCCAGTGCTGCCACTACGGTGGTTCTCAGTGGCTTGCCATAGAGCCGTCCACTGGTCAGCAAAAAGGTTTTTAGGGTACCAATCACGCTGTCTTTGGGTGGCGTTGCCTGCCATACGGCACCGGCCTCACGGACTACCTGCGCCAGCTGTTTGATCTCGCTGTACTTGGCAAATTGGGTGGGAATAGTTTTGTCGCAATGGGGCTGCGCGGCCAGATAGTGAAACGGCAAGGCGTCGGTGGAAAACCCCACATAGCCCTGCTTCAACGCATCGCGCAGAGTGCCCTTCATGGTCTCAATCTCGGCGCCAGTTGGATCGCGACTCACGCTAGCATTAAAGCCCATGGTGTCGATACGCAACATCGAATGGGGAAACAGCACCGCGACATTGGGGCCTAATTTAAGCGTATCCAGGTGGTCCAAATAGTCCTTTGGATTGTCCCAGGTGCAATTATCGGCACAGCTGCGCAGCACGGACTTGGGGATATTTTCCACTCGAGCATAGCAGCTGACGATTGGATCATTGGTGCCGTCACGCTGGTTGCCAAAAGCCAATCCGAGACTGCAATTGGCGATCACCACCGAGGTGGTACCGTGGCGCGTGGACTCGGGCAGGCCCGGCGCGACTTCAAGCTCTAAATCATAATGAGTGTGGATATCGAACAGCCCGGGCATCAGCCACAGCCCCTTGGCATCGATGACTTTGGCGGCGCTCGCCTGATCAAGATTCTGCCCGCGGGCGACAATACGACCACCGCCAATGGCGACATCTTCAATCACTGCGGTTTCGCCATTGTTAAACACCTTGGCATTTTTAATCAGAGTGTCGACTTGGGTCACTGGCGTCTGGTTCATATCGGGTTCTCGTTTATTTTATTATTGTTAACGATTAAGGGCGCCGACCGCTCAAGAGGGAGTCAATCGCTGGCAGCGCGGCAATAGATAGCAGGCCAACAAGAGATAGGCGAGGACATGTCACCAGCTTGCTTCGACAATTAGGATTTCCCATTAATATCACTCCCGCTCAGCACAGCAATTACTGCTGCTGCAATTGCCACTGGGCAATTAATTCACTGCTGTCTTCTTGCCAAGGATGGAAGTCCTCGCGGAAAAACGCTTTATAGGGCGCCCAAGTTCCGCGCAACAGACCCTGCTTACCAAACAGAAAGCGCAATCCTGAGAGCCACACTTTTGGGCTCCACAGTTTGCCGTCGCATTTCAACATATGGCGCACGCCATGGAGAATGTCCCAGGTCAGGAGCAGAGTACTGCGGCGCATCGCAGCGCGGCGCATTTTCTCGCTACCGCCGATGGCGCGATAGACATCGAATGCCACCGCTTTATGTTCCATCTCTTCTACCGCATGCCATTGCCAGAGTGCCACCATGGCTGGATCGGCATCAGTAAACAGGCCGTGATCACCTAGGGCTTTTTCCGCCAGCACCGCAGTGAGGTGCTCGACCGCAGCGGTACCGGCAAGTTGTTCTCGCGCAGGGACATTTTTTTTGACCCAGCCCATACGCCGACGCAACGGGCCTTCGAGCGTTTCAAGATCATAGCCGCGCTGCTCACAGAGTAACTGGTTATAACGCTTGTGCTCACGCAGATGCACTGCTTCCTGACTAAAAAACTGTTGCATCTCTTCTTTCAGTTTCGGATCAGTGATGCGATCGCGATAATGCCGAACGGAGTTGATAAAAAACTGCTCGCCGAGCGGAAACGTAATCGACATGGCGTTAAACCAAGCCGTCGCAAAAACATCATTGCGCATCCAGTCACGCGTCAGCGCGTCGGCTAGATCGTGTTGCCGATTGCGCGGCCGAATGGCGACCTGATCAGGCGTATAGGACTGGTTTTCACTCATGACAAAAGCCTACATTCGTTCAACAATAATAGCCGGCGCCATACCACCGCCCGCACACATGGTAATCAGACCGCGCTTCAATTGGCGGCGTTCCAACTCATCGATCATGGTGCCAATCAGCACCGAACCGGTTGCACCGATCGGATGACCCAGCGCCATGGCACCGCCATTGACGTTAACAGTGTCGCGGTCGAGATCGAGATCGCGAATAAATTTCTCTGCAACCACGGCAAAGGCCTCGTTGATTTCCCACAGATCAATATCGTCTTTTTGCAGACCAGCTTTGGCCAGTACACGCTTCGCCGCCGGCACTGGCGCATTGAGCATCAGTGAAGGGCAATCACCCATATTACAGAAAGCCACCACTTTGGCGCGCGGCGTCCAACCCTGCTTGCTGGCGTATTCTGGCGAGGCCAGCAATATGGCCGCGGCGCCATCGACCACGCCAGACGAGTTGCCAGCGTGATGCACATGCTTGACCTCGACATCGGGGTATTTAATCGCCATTAGCTTCGCATAGGTGGTGCCCTCTTCATCGAGGGGCATCTGAGCCAGCTTTTCGAACGACGGGTTGAGCTGACTGAGGGTCTCCATGGTGGTGCCGGGCCGCGGAAATTCATCTTTGTCCAATGCCAAGGTGCCATCATCGTGGTAGACCGGCACCAAGCTTTTATCGAAATGGCCATTGGCAATAGCATAAGCGGCGCGCTGCTGGCTGACCTCCGCTAACTTATCCAAATCCTCACGTGAAATACCTTCGATAGTCGCGATGGTATCGGCACAGATGCCCTGATGGGACTGACCATGCATCTCACGTAAATGGACATTACCAGAATCGACAAAAGCGCCCATTTCGGCACTCACACGACCATAGCCCGACATCATTTCACAGCCACCGGCAATCACGAGATCTTCCATTCCGGACATAATCGACGCAGCCGCCATATTCACCGTGGTGATACCTGAACCACAAAAACGGTCCAGCGTGACGCCACTGGAGGTGATGTCATAACCTGCATCGAGTGCCGACATACGCCCCATATCATTGCCGTTCTGTCCACGCTGAACATTACAGCCCCAGATCACATCGGCAACATCGGCAGTATTGACATTATTGCGCTCGGCCAAGGCTCTAAGCACCGTGGCACCGAGTCGCTGCGGGTGAATTTCAGTGAGGGCGCCACGGCCCGGCTTGCCAATGCCACGAGGCGTTCGGCAGGCGTCAATAATCCATGCTTCAGTCATGCGGTTTATCCTCTCTGTGAAACACTACTAAGAAATACCAAAGTCAGACACGTCTGCGTTGATTTTATGTTGTTAGATGTGCAGATTATTCGCCACCTTAACAGTATGCAAGCTTTGTTGTGACCCACTGGCCAGCAACTGGAAATAACACTAATAGCAAAATGCGTGTTTTCTTTATGGCGCTTGACAACCTGCAGTATTGACACTTATTCTGCCATAAGATTGAGGGAGCTAGAGTGCTTAAAATACAGCCTTTAAAAGATATCCTCTAGAATACACATGCGGAGACACCGATGAAAATTTTAAGAACACCTGACCACTGTTTTGCCAATATTCCCGACTACCCATTTGAACCGCACTACACAGTGATAAAAACCGATGATGGCAGTGATTTGAGAATCCATCATATCGATGAGGGCCCAAAGGATGGTCCGGTGATTCTCTGCATGCATGGTCAACCAGTGTGGAGCTATCTCTATGCACGAATGATTCCTTTTTTAGTCAAAGCTGGTATTCGCGTGATCGCGCCTGACCTACCCGGCTACGGTAAATCGGATAAGCCTGCGGCGCGAGAAGATTACAGCTATCAGCGTCAGGTTGACTGGATGAATCAGTGGCTGGTGCAAAACGATTTTACTAATCTGACCTTTTTTGGTCAGGACTGGGGCGGACTGATAGGACTGCGTATGGTGGCCGATAACGGCGATCGTTTTGCGCGTGTCGCAATGGGCAATACCGGCTTGCCATACAACCCTAATGTGCCTGAAAGCGTTGTTGAAGAGATAAAAGCATTTAGGGACAGCCCTAAAAAACTGACGCTGTTCTCGATGATGACAGAGGTCAGAAAAATGAATGGCCTAGGCGGCAAAGCGCATGACGGGGCGCGCCTGTTTGCCTACTGGCAAAAATATACCTGGCAGACCAGAGATGTTCCCGCAGGAATTATCGCCTCGACGCAGATGGAGAAACGCAATCAATTATCGGTGGCGCTGGAACTATTTCTGGGAGCTATCGGGCTGAGAAAAATCTCACCTTTCCGCACAAGTTTATCGACTATTTATGAAGCACCCTTTCCCAACCCGGAGTATAAAATGGCCGTGCGCGCGATGCCTACGCAGGTACCGTCCATACCTGATCAGTCGCTGGCAGCGCAGAAAAAAGCCTGGACATTTTTTGAACAATTTGAAAAGCCCTTCCTGTGTGTTGGCGCAGGCAATGATCCAGTTACTAATGGCTTTGAAAAACAGTGGCTTGCAAAGGTGCCGGGAAGCAAAGGTCAACCTCATCAGATGATTGGTGGCGGTCATTTCTTTCAGTGGGCTAAGGCCGAAAAATTATCCGCAATATTGGCTGATTTTATACTCAGAAATAGTGCAGACTAGGACCAGTTTAAATCTGTAATAGGAGACTGGCTGTGAATCAGGCAACTGGCCATCAATTAACCGGACCAGAGCAATGGCGCGAACGCGGTGAGCTGCTCAATCTACTCGGGCACTCAGTGTTTTTGATCGATGAAGGCGATCCTGCACTACCGACTATTCTGCTGATTCACGGCTTCCCCACCTCAAGCTGGGACTGGCACCCGATCTGGAATGTACTCCTAAAAGACTACCGTTTAATCGCTGTGGATATGCTCGGTTTTGGTTTTTCCGACAAACCCAGCAAGCATCATTATTCGATTCATGGCCAGGCGGATCTGATTGAAGCAGTAGTCAAGACCAAGCAGATAAACTCATTTCACGTTTTGGCTCACGACTACGGTGACACCGTTGCACAGGAGCTTTTGGCACGCCAACTTAACAACAATGGTGCCGGTCAGTGGCTGTCCTGCTGTTTTCTTAATGGCGGCCTATTTCCCGAAACTCATCGCGCGCTGTTAACACAAAAATTATTATTGAGTCCCATCGGCGGACTGCTTAATCGACTGACTGGCTATGCAAAATTTTGCCGCAACTTCAGCTCGGTATTTGGCCCTCAGAGCAAGCCATCGGAAGAGGAATTAAAAAACTTTTGGTGGCTGATTAATATCAATAATGGCAAACATGTTTTTCACAATCTGATTACCTATATCCGCGATCGCATCGAGCACCGCGAGCGCTGGGTTTCAGCACTGCAACAATCCACTATTCCATTAAGTTTAATCAACGGCTCTGTCGATCCCGTTTCTGGCGAGCATATGGTCGCGCGCTATAAAGAGCTCAACTGTCGTCTCGACTACCTCGCCGAACTGTCAGAAATTGGCCACTACCCACAGGTAGAGGCACCGGAGAAAGTGACTGAGCACTATCGACACTTTTTGCAGCAACTGAATTAATCCTGTTTAAAGATCATCACCTGTATCTCACCGCGCTTGTCTATAGACGCTCGATACATGCCCGCTGAGTTAAATGAAAATGCCACATTAGCTTCATTGTCTACGCCAATTACACCGCCAGTGGCCTCCATGCTAACCAGCTTGTCCATCACCACCTCGTCCGCCGCTTGCTGCAGGGATAGTCCTTTGTAGGCAACCCGCGCGCAAATATCATGGGCCACCGCGGCACGAATAAAATACTCTCCATGACCGGTGGCAGAGATACCGCAGGAACTGTTATCGGCGTAAGTTCCTGCCCCAATAATCGGCGAATCGCCGATCCGGCCAAAGCGTTTATTGGTCATACCCCCAGTAGAGGTTCCAGCGGCAATATCACCGAAGCGATCGATCGCCACCGCACCCACTGTTCCAAGCTTTTTCTCGTCGAATTGATATTGGCCAAAGATCAGATCGCTGGGATCTTCTGCTGACGCCAAACCATTTTCCACGGCCAACACACGCTCTAGTTGACGCTGACGCCGCTCGGTTTTGAAATAGTCATTGTTGACAAACTCAAAGCCCTGTTGCTCGGCGAAAATCTCGGCACCTGCGCCGGCCAGCATTACATGAGGGGAAGACTCCAGCACTGCATTGGCGAGGTTAATCGGATTTTTGACCCGACTAAGTGCAGCCACCGCGCCGGCATTTAACGTCCGCCCTTCCATAATAGATGCATCTAACTCCACGTCGCCCTCGTGATTTAATACTGCCCCATGACCGGCATTAAACAGTGGCGAGTCTTCAAGAATATTGATGGCGGCAATCACCGCATCGCGACTGGTACCGCCGGCAGTCAAGATAGCGTGCCCTGCACTCACTGCCATCGTTAATGTCGCTCTGTAGTCAGCCTCAATTTCGGCACTCATTAATTCTCGCTTAATGGTGCCGGCGCCGCCGTGGATAACTATTGCGACTGGCGCTTGTTCGGCGGCCAATAGCTGATTGGATAGGCCGGCTATCTGCGCTATCAAAATGAGTAAAAAAGTCTTTAGCCAGAGACGGCGAGCGGGGCGGTAAATGTGACTCATAGTAACTCTCAGTATGTCGATTAATTTGAGAATAGTAGCACCAATGACTTTACCTTCACTATCGATTTACTCAGCTAAAGACTAACTGGGTTATGCGTCAGGAGGGCATTTTAAACTCGGCGATGATGTTTACGTCAAAGGTGACCTTTGGCATTGGCGCGTTTATCGCCGGCATCACCGTGGAGTTTATCGGTTTCGATCAGGTCACCAATATTGCCGACGTCACCCCCGACATGCTCAGCCGTCTTGCCTTGCATGTTGGTCCGGGGCTGTCGGTCATCGTGTTGATTTCTGCTTATATTTTTTCGCACTATGATATCGACGCTAAACGGCATGGGCAGATCCGCGAGGAGCTAGAAGCTATAAGCCTTAAAAACAGCCTTAAAACATAGCCCGGATAAGCCGCCAACAGCCGTGAAGACGAAACGTCAACAGACCCTAGCGATGTGCATAAAAAAACCCCGCAAATAAATTTGCGGGGTTTTTAAAGTTTAGCGGTTTGTCACTGACTTATTAATAACCACTATTGTGCAGCAACACCACCAGCAGGCTGAGCATTCCACACTCGAGGGTTGTCGCATTCTGCAATGCCGTCATAGAGCGCGCTCCAGACTGGGAATCCGCCACTCATCATCATGTCATGAGCCTTGCCTCTATCGCCCAAGCTTTCAGCAACATAGACACCATAGAAATCAGTGCTATCTCCTCTGGGGGCACCCACGCCAGGTATCCATCGATAGATGCCACCAGGCATAGCGTTCTTATCCATCCAGGCAGTCCACTTTTTATCCGCAACCATCAAATCAGCAAACCCAGCAGCGTCTTTAAATTCACAGGCTGAAATCTGCAAGTAACCTGCCTGCCCCAGCTTGGCGTACGGTTTTACTTCCATACTAGTCATCAGTGCATGGCTGTCACATTTAGACGCAGCGTCAAACTTTTTCTGCCAAGCTCCACCCTTTGCCGCCCATTCATCCATGACCGTACCCATAGCTTCATGGTTCTCTGCCACACCCATCCAGATTGAATCAAATGGGAAATCAGCGCCATTAGCGATTACAGGCGCTAAAATATACGCCGCATAGCCTTCACTGAAATTAGTGTCTGCCCATTGATCCCAACCAGCAGCGACCTTTTTCAAATCAGACATATCCTTGCCGTCGGCAAAGCTACAAAAATAGATTTCCAGCGCACTGGTTCTCGGTGCCGCATGATGGTCAGCAAGAGTTCCCGCGGCCATCACCATGCCGAGGACTGCAGTCAAAACGGTTATTAATGTCTTTTTCATTTTCTTTCCCCTTGGTTTTATTAGTAATTTATTAACTTATGAATAAGTACCCTATCACAGTCTAATGACAACTTTACAATGCCACTAAATACCGGCAATATAATGACATAGATGATGCTAATATTTAGCCATTGGGCAAAACATGCGTATTAATAGGGCGGGTTTATAATGAAATCAAAGTTCAAGAAAATGGCAGGTGGGCTGTTATTGATGATCGGCCTGATCGTGCTGGCACTGCCAACTCTGCTTCACAAAGCTGGCCTGCACCCTGAATATCACGGCGAAATAGCGCAGGTTCCAGCAGGCAAACGTGCCCTCATTATTGCCACCAACCATTCAGTCCTCTCCGCTCCCGGCGAAACAAGCGGTGATGCGACCGGCGTTATGGCATCGGAAATGACCCACCCGTACTACAATTTCCTCGATGCCCGCATGGAGGTTGATATCGCCAGTATCAAGGGCGGTGAAATACCGGTCGACCCTCAGACCTTGAGTCGAATAGTTAGGACCCCAGAAGATGACCGGTTTTTGGCTGACTCAATATTTCTCGCCAAGGTGAAAAATTCCCTGACGATTGTCGACGTCGACGTTACCCAATACGATATTATCTTTATCGCTGGTGGCTGGGGTGCAGCCTATGACCTCGGCTATTCAACTGAACTCGGCGAGAAAATAACCGAAGCCTACTACGCCGACAAGCAAGCGGTTATTGGTGGTGTGTGTCACGGTGTGCTCGGCTTGATTAAAGCTAAAGATCGTGACGGTAATTTATTGATAGCCGGCCGTCGCATGACCGGTGTCACCGACAAACAGATTAAGGAACTGGGCATTATTGATATTACTCCGCAACATCCCGAGGCCGAGTTGCGCAAAGCCGGGGTTATTTTCGAGAGCCAGACAGCCTTTAGAGACCTGTTTGCGACACATGTTGTGGTCGATGACGAAGAGCGTTTTGTCACCGGGCAGAATCAGAATTCGGGACACGAAACAGCGCAAAAAATGATGGCGATTGTGGCGAAGAATTCAATGCTGTAGGCTTCTTGATCACGACCTATAACTGAGAGCTTGTAACTGAGCGTTCAAAGCCAAGAGCAAAATTGCCTTGTTTCATCTAGCCTTACACTTTTTAGTACCCGCGGTATTGGTCGGCCTATTAGCGCGCAATCAATGGCTGCGCACACATTGGCAGCTCGCCTATTTGACTCTTATGGCGACCATGCTGGTGGATGTTGACCATCTGCTGGCCAACCCTATCTACGACCCCAATCGCTGCAGCATTGGCTTTCATCCGCTCCATCAGCTGTGGTTGATTGGGCTCTATATTCTGCTCTGCTTTATTCCCAAGACCAGGCTGATTGGACTGGGACTGACGATTCATATGGCGCTGGATAGTATCGACTGCCAAGTAACTAATGGTATTTGGCTTAATTAGCGCGGATAAAAACTCTATTTAGCCAACAAGATTGTCGCCCAAAGCCAAGCGACGACACAATATCAGCACCTTTATCAGCGAAGAATTTAACCGCGACGTCTCGAAGACTCCTGCCAAATCGATAAAATGGCGCCACGGATTAAAGGCTAAGGTGAAAAGCGAAGATTAAAAGGTGAAAAATCATCACGAACGTTTTAATCTGTTGTGAGAAACAGGAGCAGCTGTTAGTGCGAGCAGAACAGCATCAAACTTTTCATTGCTCGGATCACTTGCGACAATAGACAACTAATAACAAAAAATAAAAGGAAAATGCAATGAGACGCTCAATCGCCTGGATATTACTCACTACCGCACTGTTCTCCAGCATGGTTTCTTCGGAAGAACCCAGCACGGCAAGTAGTGCAACCAACCCTTGTTTTTCGACTGACCCAGATCTCGGCGACTCAGCTGCCTGGGCGATCAATTCTGTGCAACTCTACGCCAACAACCAATTTGCCGATGCCGTATCGGTGGTCGATGCCTGCTTCAACCAGTGGGGTCCAGAAGCGGGGCAGAAACAGAAAAAGCTGCATGATAAAGGCAAACGTTGTCCGAGCACTGGCAAGGTAAGTAGAAAGGAAAGACTAAAAATTCAAAAAGACTACCTGATGAACGATGTTTCTATGGCACTGTGGGCAAAAGCACGCTCACTGCACGAGCTCGGACAGGTCGAGGCGGCAAAAAAGACCTATGCCCAGTGTATTTATATGTCCTGTGGCCGTGCCTGGGACCCCAAAGGATGGTTTTGGAGCCCGGCTCAGGATTGCGCTAATCAAGTTAAGCTGCTGGTCGATTAGCGAGCAGGCCTTAGGCTCGGTCTCGAGCAATCACTGTGGTCATCTAGCCATTAGCGTTCTCACTCTCTCAGTAGACGCCGCGGTTGAGGGCACCCGATAACAGACTTTCCTCAATTACATCGCCAGATAACATCAACCCCAGAGACGAATCTGTAAAAGAATTACACTATAAGAACCGGTTTATAATCGGCCACCAAGAAGGGTAAAGGAATGATTGAGCTGTATATAGAGTATGAATACTGGGTTGCCGCGGTGCAGTTAATTTTGGCCATGTTAGGTATGGGTGCTGGCCTGCAGCTAGCTGACTTTAAAAAAGTGGCTCTGCAACCCAAGGCCGCTTGTGTTGGCTTGGTTATGCAGCTAATAGTTGTGCCACTTATTGCCCTGGGCTTTATTCTCGCTACCGATCTGCCACCAGGAATGATTATTGGCATCGCGATTATCGCGGCGATTCCCGGCGGCACAGTGTCGAATGTATTTACTCTCATGGCGCGTGGCAATGTCCCCTTATCAATTAGCATCACCGCTTTGACCTCGGTAGCCTGTCTGGTAACCACGCCGCTGATTTTGAATTTTTTAATCGCCGAATATATGCCCGCCAGCTTTTCTATGCCGGCACTAAAGGTCGCGATCGAAATTGGTCTCTGCCTGTTACTGCCACTCGCGCTGGGGATGCTTTTTCTGCGCTTTTTACCTGCTTATGCGCAACGCTTTTCAACGCTCTGTGTGCGCGGCTCACTGCTCGGTATTGTTATGATCGCGCTCGGCTCCATCGGCGCGGGCAGGCTCAACATTGCCGATACGCCAGCGACTGATCTTGCTGTACTGTTTGGATTTATTATTGGCCTCACTGTCGTCGGCATCGGTTTAACCAAAGCCTTTCGCCTCCAGCAAGAAGACAATACTGCGATCGAAATGGAAGTGGTGGTGCGCAATATCAACCTCGGCTTTCTGCTTAAGGTGTCGCTTTTCCCACTCGTTGCGGGAGAGACGAGCGCTGTCGCCGATATGGTGCTTTTGTCGCTGCTGCTCTATGGCTCTTGGCAGATGATTATGGGAGTGGTTTTTATCTTTTGGCGACGCCGGCAAACAGTGTCCGTGGTCTTGGCTGAGGCCTAAATATCGTTAACCAAACCTTTTAATGCTGCTAATAAAAAAACCTCATCCCTTTCGGGTTGAGGTTTTTATGTTACTGCAGGCGTCAGTGGAAATAACGTTCTAACTAATTGGTCATTAAGTTTTTGATGCCTTTTCAGCAACATTCCAACGCACCATATTTTCCGCTTTCAACCGGTTGATAAACAATGCATAGCGACTTTTCTCTTCTTTCCACTCTTCTAACCACTGCGCGCCAGTTCGCTCCGCATCGACAAATACCGCGTTGGTAATCATCATTGGAATTAACACCGATAAATGGACGACCAAACTGGTGACGGTGCTATAACCTAACCAACCAAGGTGGTATGAGGCGATAAAGCCAAACGAGACACTCCAAATGGTGAATAACACCAGCATAAAATAGGCTTGTAGTCGTGCATCTGGGATGTACTTTAAAGGATTGAATCTTACATCCATAATTCTGCGCCAAAGGTAAACCATTAGCATCACTGATCTTCTAAACAGGGTGGGCTTGTTCATATTATTTTTCCTCTTTTAATTGTTTGCTTACCTCTATTAGTATTAACGGCTTCTTCAGCCCTGACTCAAGTCAGTTTTGAGTCGCCGATATAACTAATATCAAACAAATTTATTATTTTTGAGAATATCCCTCACCGCCTTAAACATTGCGTTTACGCGACGTATTAGTCTATACGGTCATTTTTCTGAATTAGTTCACAAATGCATCTTATTACCCATAGGATTAGCGTCCTTGTGCGATCAAAGCAGCTATTTACTCATCATGTTAAAACCCATGGTATTCGACAAAACTACTGTTTTCAGCGCGGGTCGAGCGCACATGGTTTGCGACGAAGCTATCGTCGGGATAACCCATCGCGATACAGATCATAATATTCTGATCATCTGGAATATTGGCATGCTCACGAACAACATCAGACTGCATAATGCCCTGCCCATTAATGACACATCCGATGCCTCGTTCCCAGGCCGCTAGCACAATACCGTAGGCCAGAGACCCCAAACCAAAATGAGTAATCGCGGCCGGCTCTAGATACTTGTCGTAAGTTAGCACCAGCGACACTGGCGCATCAAATTGGCGGAAGCCCCGTAACATCCAATCCATGCGCTTTTCTTTATCATCGCGCTCAATGCCCATGGCCTCAAATAATTGAACAGCGACATCGATTTGGTTTTGCCGATGCCCTCCTTCGTAGTCTTCTTTATAAGGGAAATCACGGACATGAGGCTTGCCCGCTAAGGTATTTTTGGTATTGCCTTGGCGAATTTTATCCAACACATCACCGGCTACGGCATGAATATGCCAGGTTTGTGTGTTGTAAGAGGTGGGCGCCCACTTTGCGGTGTTGATAATGTCATCAACCACCTCTCTAGGGACAGGTTTGTCCTGGAAACCTCGCGTACTTTTTCGCGACTGAGAAAACTGAGTGAAATTCATAAGATTAGCCTTTTAAGAAAAACATGTTATGACACCAATAATGCCATAATAGTTTAGATAGGCAAATCTCTTTCTGGGGTGCGTAACTGCTATCGCATCATGGGACAACACCCACCACCACGTGGCGGGTGTTTTTATGCTTGGAGGCGGCGGGAATTATTTTTCCTTGGCCATTGTTGTCATATGGGTACTCGATAAGTTTTAAACTCTTAATCCTGAGTGAAATAGATATCCCTAATATAAATAGTCTTATCTGGGTCACGAGTGGTACCCAGTATGGATAGAATATTACCGACATTGCCTAAGTTACCACCCTTATCTAGTTCAGCCATCGGGATTTTATAATCACGCCATTGGCTACCGACAAGGTAAGGAGTATTGGGACCAAACTGGACAAAGTTGTTGACCTGATTACCATCTTCCCAGCGCCCGCTTTGATAACCAAGAGCAAAAGACACATTGGAATCACCACGAATAGTCAGGTGAAGATGGCCAGATGTAAATTGAGACAGGTTCTCACCAGTTTTGGCCTGAAGCTCAAATCCAGCACCCCAGCCCCACGGCGCACCCTCTCGAGTCAGGATTGAAACAACTCCTTCAGGTGACATTTCTATACCGACAGTGCCCTCCCAAGGTTGCAATTTTAATATGGCGCTTGGATAGGTCATATCATTGTCTGCAGAAGGCTTCATGTTACTGTGGGTTAGCAGGTAGGTTCCCGCATTGACCGGCTTGCCGGTTATCAGTGCGCCGTTCACTGTGGTGATCTTGCGAACCGGCATGGTGCTCTTAAACGGAGGGTTGAGCACGTCCTTTAACAGCGCCGCTTCGTCGCCACCGTAGCTTTTAACCAGAGGCTTGCCACCGCGAGTCAGACCGTCGAAGCGACCTTCATCAAACAGTTCCCACAGGGCGTATTTCGCTTCGTTGTTTAGCCTGACAAAACCAAAGTGGTTTTCTGAACCCTCTGGGTTACTGGCGTGCTTCCACTGCTCATCAAACCCTTCAAAATAAAACAACGAGATACCCGCCGCATCAGTCCACTCACGCATAAACTCATAAAACAGCTTAGCCTTATATTCATCGGCCGCCTTTGAACCACTGGCACCATAGGAGATATTATCCATGGAGGCCCAGCCGGTCTCGCCAATATGGATAGGCTTTTTAATGTCCAGACTATCGAGATAATCGACTACACCTTGGTACTGCGACTGTGCATATTCCACCGCGCGCTTCATGGTGCCCGCCATCATTTCCGGTCTCGGCAGCTGTTCCTCATGAGGTAGCACACCCCAGTAATCCTGATTGTAGTAAGAGTCGTGAAAAGGATAAGTATGGGCTGAAACAAAATCGACTGCCTTGATCAGCGCGACCAGATCTTTTGTGTGGTACTGCTCACCCTTGCCACCCCAGGACTCATAATTGTCTGAACTGGTAATCCAAACATCGCGAGAAAGACGCTCTTCCTTTTTCAGCACCTGCAGATGATTAACCCATTTTAGAATTGTCTTGGGAAAAACAAAGTAGTTGGTCGCCCACTGCACCATTGCCTCATTGCCGACGGCAATCGCTTTAACAATATCCGGGTACTGATTCGCCAGCTCGACTGCTTTGTTGATTTCAGTGGTGTTATTTTTAACATTGCCTTGAGTGTGATCGACGTTGTTACTCCAGGAATTTCTAGCTTCAATCCAGGCACCGAGCATAACGTACATTTCAAATTCTGGGTCCGTATCTTTTAACTGACGGATCGCCTGCAGCAGTCGTTCGGCCATTGGGAATTGCGACGTATTGTAAGTACGCAGAACTTTGATACCCATCGCAGAGAGTATCTGCATATCCTCAGCCAATTCATCGACGCTTGGCGCATCATCCCGGGAGATACCGCGATAGCCACCATAGGACATCGCCGGATAGTTCGCGTTGCCAAATATTTCGGCTGCCGAAGGTCCGTTTTCTGTATGACTGTGACTTAATGCAGGCTCACTGGAAAATAGAAACCCAATAGAGAGAAGGAGTAAAAACAACGTTGGTAATTTAATCACGGTGACAATTAACCTTTGGTTGATGAATAAAATGTAATAGCAAAAGTGTAATAACAGTGGCGGAGATTATAGGACTCAGCATTGGTTATATCAAAGTGTACGTTTTAACCCTCAAACTTATAGGTCGAAAATTTATTCCATCGACGGTATTGGCAAACAGGATATTCGATAATTACTTTTGAACAGAAGATTTAATTGCCGTCTTGTTCTCGTCTAGTGAACAACCCATAATCCTCAGCCCGCAAAAGGAACCCATTGATGAAGCCCCGTAAAGTCGAACTTATTAAACACGCGCAGCACTACCAGTTGACGGTTGACGGTGAACCGTTTTATATCAAAGGGGCCGGGCTTGATCTCGGCAATATCAAAACCCTTGCCGATCACGGTGGCAATGCCTTCCGTACCTGGCGGGTTGAGAATGGCCAGAACTCAGCGCTTGAGATTCTCGACGAAGCGCACAAATATGGGCTGATGGTCTGTATGGGCTTAGAGGTGGCACGCGAGCGGCATGGCTTCGACTACGATGACAAGGTGGCGGTTGCCAATCAACTGGCGCTGATTAAGCAGGATATACAGGCACTTAAAGATCATCCAGCACTGCTGATGTGGGGNATCGGCAACGAGCTCAATCTTCGCCATACCAATGCAAAAGTCTGGGATGCCGTCAACGAGCTGTCAAAAATGATCCATCAGCTCGACCCCAATCATCCGACCACCACTATGCTGGCAGGTGCGGAACCCAAAGATATTAAACTGGTTGCCAAACGCTGCCCGGATGTCGACCTGCTTTCTTTTCAGGTCTATGGTGAAATCGATCAGTTACCGCGCTTTATAGCCAAGAGCAAATTCAAAGGTGCCTACACCGTCTCTGAATGGGGCGCCACAGGACACTGGGAGTCACCCTGCACAGACTGGAAGCGACCTATTGAGGCGAGTAGCAGCGAGAAAGCCGAATCGTATAAACAGCGCTACCTTAACTATATCGCTGCAGATACGGCGCAATGTATCGGTTCATTTGTTTTTCTGTGGGGACAAAAACAAGAGCGCACACCAACCTGGTACGGCGTGTTTCTGGAAAATGGTCTGCGCATGGGCGCTGCTCAGGTGATGCAGTATTTGTGGACCGGCAAGTGGCAAGAGCATCGCGCACCGATTATTTCTGCATTGACGATTGACGGCTTAGCAGCCTGCGACAGTGTTCGCCTGACAGTCAATAAGCTCTACAGCGCAAAGGTCTCTAGCGACACACCAAGCGACCAGGCGCTCCGCTACCGCTGGGAAATAATGCGTGAAATCGACAAAGATGTGGAAAGCGATGGCGGTGATTTTGAACCTACCCCCGAAATAGTTTGGCATCAGTCAGGGGCAGAAACCGCCGCTCAAATTCAGTTTAAGGCGCCAGATGCAGGTGAATATCGACTCTATGTTTATTTAGAAGACAACCACGGCAATGCCGCTACCGCTAATTTGCCCATTTTGGTCGGACCGCTGCCTTCAAGTGTTAACCCTGCTGACAGGCTGGCGGGTTAAGGTCAGGAGACCCGCCGTTCATCGTTCAAATCAACTCACTTCATCGCAAACCGGTATGTTTGCTCGACCGATCCTGTTATGTTTTTGACATCGTCATTCGTATCGGTCGTNGGCCTCCATACAACGGCTCAAAACCCAATGAAGATAGNGCTAGGTAAGATATCAAAACTAATAANAACGACTGAAAAAAAATTATGGCCAATAATAACGTGCCAGACGCCACGCTCAATAAAAACCAAATTCCATTCAGCCAGAAAGTGGCTTTTGGTGTTGGCATGCTTGCCAACCAGATGTTTCCTGCTGCGCTGGGTATCTTTATGGTTATCTTGGTGCAAAGCCTGGGGATGAGCCCTGTTCTCTGGGGACTGATTTTCTTTATACCCAAGCTGGTCGACGCCATCACCGACCCGCTGATGGGTTTTATCTCTGACCGCACTGTGTCCCGCTGGGGTAAACGCCGCCCCTACGTCTTTATTGGCGCGATTATCGCAGGCCTGTCTTACATGATGATGTGGCAGCTGTCTGCAGAAAATTCCGAGATGTATAATTTCTACTATTTCCTCGGCTGGTCGTGCATTTTCTTTGTCGGCATGACTGTTTTCAGCGTGCCCTATGTTGCCATGGGCTACGAGATGAGCGGTGACTTCCATGAGCGCACCCGCCTGATGGCAGTCGCTCAGTGGATTGGCCAGTGGGCCTGGGTAATCGCACCTTGGTTCTGGATTGTGCTCTACGATCCAGACTGGTTTGCCTCGGCAACTGAGGGTGCAAGATATCTGTCGATCTGGGTAGGCGGGGTCTGTATGGTTTTGGCTCTGGTACCGGCATTCTTCTGTACCTATACCAACACTGAAGCGTCAGATGATCAGCAGGCCGCTGAACAGAAAAGCTTTAAGGAAACCATGGCAGAATTTGTTCAGGGTATTGTCATTACTCTGCGTAACAAGCCTTTCCAGAAAATTTGTATGGCGACCTTTCTGATCTTTAATGCCTTCAATATGGTGGCGGGCTTCTCTTGGTTTATTATTGTTTATTATATGAATGGCGGTGATCCTGGACAGGCTGGAACCTGGCCTACTCTGTTCGGCTCGATCTCTGCTCTCTGCACCTGCTTTCTGGTTATTCCAATCGTTAATTGGTTTTCGCAGAAGTTTGGTAAAAGAAGTGCTTTCCTCTACTCACAGTCAATTTCGATTCTGGGTTACTGCATGTTCTGGTGGAGCTTCTCTCCCGAGAACCCCTGGTTGATGTTTGTTCCAATCCCACTTTACGCGTTTGGTATTGGCGGCCTGTTCACCATTATGATGTCTATGACTGCTGATATCTGCGATATGGATGAGCTGGAAACTGGACAGCGTCGAGAGGGTACTTTCGGTGCAATCTACTGGTGGATGATTAAGTTTGGTCTGGCATTTGCAGGTCTGGCCAGCGGATTGATTCTGAGTATGATCGGCTTTGACAACTCTGTGGCAGTGCAGACTGAGGAAACACTTACCCAGTTGCGCTTTGCCTTTATCGGCGTTCCGATCGTCGGCACTCTGACTGCGATTTTTGTGATGCGCAATTATGACCTCGATGAGAATAGATCTAACGAGATTCGCGATGCGTTGAATCTTCGTGCAGAGGCCGTTAGCGCGTAAAAGTCCGTTCGTTAAGCACGCATAGCTGATGATTAGAAAGGCTCTGTCTGATGACAGGGCCTTTTTTTTGGGGCTGGTTTTTGGATTGGATTACAGGGGTGCACTGTTTGAGGCTGGGGAGCGGCCGGAACCGAGGGAGGCCTTTCGAGACTCACTCAAGCCATCCATGGGCGTTCGAGCGCCCAAGACCGTCACATAAAGAGAGGACAAAACAAAAGGCGCTCAAAGAGCGCCTTTTAGATTACAGGCTGTCTACTCAAGCCCAGGCTTAAGAGCCACTTCGATCTGCGTGACAACGCCTTTCTTATCAAAGATCTGCATGGAGGTATCCGCATCAATGCTATTGCCATCGATGCTTTTTCGGGTGCCATCGGCATAGTGGAGAACAATCGACGTCTCTTCAGCTAGGCTGTAGACAACCGGCACCTGACAGTAGGTAAAGCCGAGCTGGCCTGCAGCCAGAGCAACGATCTGCTGATCACCATTAACATCAAAATAACCCAGCGAGTCGGCCTGTGAGAGGAACTCGGATTTTCTCAGAATAAACGGGTTAAAGGTAATGCTTCCTTTGACCACAGAAACACCCACTTCGAGCAGACGAGCGATAACTTCTTCCTTCACCTGACCCGTCATACCCGGCTGTTTAGCACCGGCAAAACCCGGAGTGTGCGAGTATGGATCGGTTGGGAATGCACCGTAATTATCTGGGGTTTTGTTAAAGCCAATACCAGCGCGAATATCGAAGTAACAGTCGGCCAGACGACCGATAAGCACCGGGTCAGAACCATCAGCGACAGCCTTTTGGAAGTTCTCTAGAGCCGCTAGAAGCAGTTTGGAAACCATGTGCCAGTAGATGGAGCCAAGGCCCTCATAGGCGTACATGCCGCCGGAGCGCCCGGTAAACTGACGGTGGGTAAAGACCAACTCAAAAATCTCTTCGATCAGCGACTCATCTTGATCGACAAGCTCTGCATAGCCATTCTCTTTAAGAGACTGCATCGCTTTCTTGGCGCTAACGACATTGTTTAAGCTGCCGTTAAAGTGGTAGCCGCCCTCAGAACTCTTCTCAACCAGCGATCTGTCACCTGCAGAGACCAGCGCCTTGAGCAGTGCCGAACGCTCGACATCCGCTTCGCGAATAATGTTCTTATCAATAAATCGAGTTAGTTCTCGATCCGGATAGAGCAGATACGAGTTCTGACGCGCGGTGTAAATCGCTGACTGGCGCAGCGCGACCAGAACATCAAGCGCCTCTTCAGGCTTCAGGTAACCAGAACTGAGAACGGCAACCTGACCTTCGAGCATCTCGTAGAGGTGGGTAATCTCAATGGTATTTTCGCCAGCAGTCATCAGATTGTAAGCGTGGTAGAGACCATCTTCACGGCGATTGGCTGCGATAGTATGGTCAATAAACGCCAGTGACAGCTGGAAGAACTTAACCAGATCAGCCGTTCGAACCGTTGCACGGTCACCAGAGAATGCATGCTTATAAATACCAGAGCGGAATTGTTCGCCGGCCAGGCCAAGACGATCGAGAACCTTCTTGCGATCGACATCATTGATCTTGCCATTCAGCAGATGTTTGTTATCGGTAAAGGTACTATTAATGCCAATCAACAACTCATAGATCTCGGCAGACACCTCTACCTGGTCAAACTCGACGGCAGAGAACAGGTCCACCAGGTACTGCTGGAAACGTCTGGTGTAATAGAGCGTCACCATCGACACGCCATAACCCACCAGCGCATTGTTGGCATCGTTCCACTCGGGGCGCTGGGTGTTCAGCCAGATACCGCCTTCGGGGATAAAGTTCGACAGCTTGGACAGCACAGTGGCCAGCAGCTTCTCCGTGAGGTTTACAGTGTAGACTGAATCGTTTTTATCCCAGATCAGGCGACCATCTGCACCGACAGCTTCGACAGCGCTGCATAATTAGCGCTTCTGCGTCTTCAGCAAAATCAATGGTGTTGTGCGGATCTTTAAGCAGCTCTTGGTAGCCTTTGATCTGGTAGGGAACATTGGCGTAACAGAATAGATCGCGGGTTAAAAAACCGCGCAGTGTGCCCGGGTGATGATCGTTGGAGAACTCGAGGAACTTCAACAGATAAATAATCTGGTGATCACCCCAGTAGCCAATATTGGCCCAAGGGTCACTTGGATCGGGCTTTTCCCAATCAATGCCGGCTTTGGTAATACGGTACGGGTTGTAGCCATCAGCTGTCGTTGCGTTAACAAACTTACAGATCATGCTCTCAACATAGTTTGGAATCGACAGACTCAGCGCTTCCCAGTTCTGAAAAATATCGCGCCAGTTGCCTTCATAGTTAAGCAACTGCGAGCCATCACCTTTCTTTACCTGAATGGCAAACTTATTCCAGGGGCGCGATGGGTCACCGTGACGACGGCTAAAGGAAAGAGGCAAATATTCCATACACAGGCGCTGCAAGCTGGCATCGCCCTGTTTTTCTGCGGCTGCAATCAGGTCACTGTAGTGAAAACTGTCGTCCAGATCGGCAAAGAATGCAGCACATTGTTCAAATTCATTGCGATTAAAGCCTTTCACAAAACCGATCAGGTCCTGCTTATCGACTCTGTAGTTGTCAACAAACAGACCGCCGCGCATAACGTTAAACAGTACATTGGCAAAGTGGTGGTTGGCACTGAGTCGATCCTCAGTTACCTGCAATCCATCAGAGGTACCGACGATACGGGCAAGATTTAACGACCCCTGCGCTATATCGCTCTCGATATCCTCAGCAATATTATTGTCGGCGCAAACAAAGGCAATCAGCTCTCTAACATCGGCTGGGCCTTGATTAACATCAGCGACAATACTCCAGCTGTGTTTCGCTTGAGCAGCCAGATTGATCGTATCATTGACAAAATAAGCACCGCGACGAGCGCGAACATCAGTCTCCTGCTCAACAGCACAACCCTTGCGGAATTGGTCCAGTTGAATTGAAGAGACCAGCTTCTTCGAATTGGGTAGGCCTACAGACCAAACAGCCGTCGCAGACAGTGCTTCACTGGGTTCTGCACGGTCGACCAGAATTGAGCTCATGCTGTAGAGGCCAACACCGACATCTGCCTGTAGTTCGTTCTTTTTATAGGCATCGACAAGGCAGCTCAATGAGTTCTGCACATCGGATTCAACGCCATAGGGAATAAGGTTTTCAATACCGTCGAGAATCTCAACGGAGACAGCCTGATCACTATTATTGACAAGCTTGGAGGTTTTGACAAAACCAAATTTATCGGAAGTTCGCCATGCGTAACTAAAGGTCAGTCCTAGATCATGGTTGATCTCTTCAAAGATCAACTTGTCACCATAGACATTCTTATAAAGGTTGCGAGTGATCCTGTAAGCACCCACATGCTGTTCAGAAAGCGGCTCCCAGAGTGAGATTTTGTCGCCACTGGTGACTAACGCAATAGTGCGGCTGCCGGTATAAGGCGAGGCGTCACTGATCTTGTCGTCGGTGTAATAAGGGAATAACGCATTCTGCGCATCGATCCTGCCAGCCGACAGGCCGCCGCGAGTCGAGATAAACATCCAGTGATTAGAATCGCTGACGACACTGATAAAGAAATCTTTCATCTGGTCATAATTAGCGATCTGATAGAAGTCTTCGCCTTCTATCGTTACATACTGCCCACTGACGTCCGTTTGATTTTGCTGCAGGATTTGCTTACCGATATGGATTTGTCGTTGACTCATGAATACCCTAAATGATGTGTTTTAGTGTTCTCTGCAGAATGAAAACCAGTGCAAAGACTTTTTATTATCAATTTCGCGAACTATCCAGCCCGGTGGTAAATGGGCGCGCAGCCTTTAATGACCGGCCGGTATCCTAAGGTGACACCAAAAAATTCGCAACTGCAGAGCCCTACAAATCAGCTAGAAGGCTGAAATATGGGGACAAAATGGCCGGATTTCTGATTGTAAGTTGATTTTCCCTGACGTAGTATTTAATCCCATAAAAATAACAATTTAAGTCAGACTGAAGATCAGCATGGCGGCCAGTCTTAAGCTTCATTAACTTGAAAAATATAACCACCATCCAAACTGCTCGATCTAGGTTAAAGAGGATTTAATTACTCAATGTCAAAGCGTGAAGATAAAGTTCACTCCCTAATGGGGATGGATACATCAAATATTAGCGGTGATCAATTACACCAATATTTCAATGCCTACCTAAAAAATGGGATGCACGGTATTGGCTTTAGCGCTTACGAAGAGGGGCAGGAGCCCGGCGATGAGCTTAGCCTTGAGCAAGTGCAGCGAAGAATGGCCATACTCAAGCCAAGTATAAAGTGGGTGCGATCTTTTTCATGCCTGCAGGGCAATGAGTTGATTCCTATGGTTGCCAGAGAGATGGGCATAAAAACATTGGTTGGCGCCTGGCTGGGTGATGACCTGGAAAAGAACGAGCAGGAAATCGAAGCCCTAATTAAGCTGGCAAAAGAGGGCTATGTGGATATTGCCGCGGTTGGCAATGAGGTAATGTACCGCAAAGATCTCACTGAAGAGCAGCTGCTCGCTTATATTCAGCGGGTTAAAGATGCCGTACCCGACACACCTGTTGGCTATGTAGACGCCTATTACGAATTTGAAGACCACCCGGCAATTACCGAAATCTGTGATGTAATTTTGGCTAACTGCTACCCCTTCTGGGAAGGCTGTGCCATTGAGTACTCACTGCTGTATATGAAAGATATGTTTCGCAGAACCCAAAAAGTTGCCGCGGGCAAACAAGTGATTATCACCGAAACTGGCTGGCCCAATCAGGGAGAAAAATTCCACGGCGCGGAACCCTCTGAAGAAAATGCGATTCGCTATTTCCTCAACACCCAGAAGTGGGCTCAGACGGATGACATTGATATCTTCTATTTCTCTTCTTTCGATGAATCGTGGAAGGTCGGCGCTGAGGGTGATGTCGGCGCTTTCTGGGGTCTATGGGATAAAGTTGAACAACCTAAATACACAGTGAAACTATCATGAACAAAAAGCCGCTGCCCTACTGTAAAGCCATCTGTTACTCAGGTTACCGTGACGGTCAAAGTCCCGAGTCGGGAGATATCCCAACTTACGATCAAGTCAAACAGGATCTGCTTATACTGCAAGGTCAGTGGCAGTCTCTGCGTTTGTATGCCAGCGATGCGCACTCGGAAACGGTGCTGGCAGTGATTCGCAATGAACGGATGTCTTTCGACGTTATGTTGGGCGCGTATATTACGGCAGAGGTTAACAATGAAGCGTGCCCTTGGGGGGGTGTCTACTCCCCTGAGCAGCTACTGGCAAATAAGGAACACAATCTCGTTCAGATCAACCGATTAATTGAGCTGACTAATGCCTACGCTGATATTGTCAGCTCAGTGTCTCTCGGCAATGAAGCCTCAGTCAGCTGGACTGATCATATGGTAACCACTGAGAGCCTAGTCAGATACGCGAGACTACTGAAAAAAAATGTCTCTCAACCGATCACTTTCTGTGAAAACTATGTGCCATGGCTAGACAAGCTGAAACCTCTGGCTGAAGAACTGGATGTTATTGCGATTCATACTTATCCGGTGTGGGAGTACAAGAGTATTGAAGACGGCCTCGCTTACACTATTGAAAACTACAATGCAGTCGCTGAAGCCCACCCTGACAAACAGGTCATAATTACCGAGGCTGGCTGGGCAACCAAGGCTAACGGCTTCGGTATTGATCCCCACAATGTCAATGAACAATTTCAAGAGCAATATTATCAAGAGCTTATGGAATGGGCTGAGCGCGAACAGGTACTGGTGTACTTTTTTGAAGCCTTTGATGAAAATTGGAAGGGCTCCGATGACCCCCTCGAACCAGAAAAGCATTGGGGCCTGTTCAAAGCGGACAGAACGCCAAAGCTGGCCTTGCAGTTCTAGCTCGCTGCGTGAAGATTAACCAATAGCGATGTCCTTTTAGCACGAGCGGGTGCCGAACAGCCGCGCAATGTTATTGCAAGCATCCAGCTGGCATCACTCTCTAGTCAGGCACCTTACGGTGCCGACTCTTCAACACTAACTCTTATCAATTTACCGTTATCACCATCCGTAACAAGCATCAAACTGCCATCTGGCGCAGAGGCAATATTGCGAATTCTGCCGAACTCAGCAAACAAAACGTCTTCTTTCAACACCTTGTTATCGTGTATTTCAATGCGCCGAACATCACCCGGCACCATGGCGGAGATAAACAAGCTGCCCTTCCAAGCCGGAAACATCTCTCCGCTGTAGACTGTCATCCCTGAGGGTGCAATCGACGGATCCCAATACGTCAATGGTTGCTCCATACCGGGCTGCTCCGTAAAAGGAGAAATCATAGCGCCACTGTAATCGACACCATAGGTGATAGCTGGCCAGCCATAGTTTTTGCCCGGTAAAATCAAATTGAGCTCATCACCCCCTTGAGGGCCATGCTCATGTTCATACACCTTGCCATCGTCGGCAATCACCAGCCCTTGAAGGTTTCTGTGCCCGTAGGACCAAATCTCTGGCAGCGCACCCGGCGTGTTTGCAAAAGGGTTGTCCTGTGGAATACTGCCGTCGGGATTAACGCGCAGTATCTTGCCAAAATGATTATCTAACGCTTGCGCCTGCTCGCGATAATTAAAACCGTCACCCGATGTGATCAGCAGCGTACCATCGGCTAAAAACCCTAAGCGAGCACCGTAGTGTGCCGCGGTATTGCGCGGTGGGTCTGACTGAAAAATGGTTTTGTGATCGACAAGACTATTGCCGTCGAGACGCGCCCGAATCACATTTAATCGATTGAGTTTTGGCGTCTCAGCATCAGCTGCTGAGAATGACAGATAAATTAATCCATTGTTAGCAAAGTTGGGATCCAAGAGAACGTCAGATAACCCACCCTGCCCAGCGAACAATACCTCTGGCACTCCAGCAATAGGCATCGGATTTAATACTCCATTGGAAACGCGACGCAGGTTTCCCGAGAGTTCGGTGAGCAATATTTCAGCGTCAGAAATAAACGCCATTCCCCAAGGATGATCCAAGCCCTCTGCCAGCACTTCAACTTGAATCTTGTCGTCACCGCTGACCGCCAAGCCTGCGCAGCACAACAGGCTCGCGCATAAAAACTGCCTACTTATTAATTTCATTGGACTCCCCGTTATGTGGATGGCTACCGAAATAATATCCCGCAATCATTCCCGAAAGAACAAGATAAACCTTGCCAGCCAGTGTGCGAGCGCCAGCAATTAAATCTAAGTTATAAAAGGCCAATGGCATTAACACGACGATGGCCAATAGTGCTACACCTCCGGCCGCGGCATAAAGGTAGGGTTTTTTGATCGCACTCCAAATGGCAATAATGCGTGCCGTGACAAAGGCAATTAGCAGCCCGACAAAGATCAAACCGATCGCAGGAAAGGCACCGCCAAAATTCATACCGATTAAATCGCGAGCCATTGTCGACAGAACAACCTCCAAATCCACCGGCATATTAATGCTTTGCAGCCAGATTAGATTGGTCGCAGTCGTGTGGGTTACCAGCAAAAATGTGGCTATCGTCAGGGATATCAAAAATGCCTGTATCTGTTTGATCATCTTAGTGTGCCATTGCAAATAAAGTGAGTGTGGATCATTTCGATTTCTTTTGACCTTTTAATGATATCAATAAAACTTGGATTTTATGGCCACGAAAACAGCCTTAGAAACTATTCAGTAACCACTCGCCAAGAGCACGGACCTGCGGATCATCTGTTTTGTTTGATTTAATCGCCAAATAATACCCTCGTCCAGTATCCCAAAATCTATCCGTCAAGATAACCAGTTTATCCTTTGCCACCAGATCGCCAATAGAATGTTCAAAGCCAAGGCCAATGCCCTCACCTTCTAATACCGCTTGAATTAGCATGTAATAGTTATTAAAGGTCAAGCCGCTAGGTTTTAACTCGGCTATATCAACATTAAAATGCTGCAACCACGCAGCCCAATCAATAGGATCCCAACCAAGATTTTCCCATACCTGTTCATCCATATGCAGCAATCGATGCTGCAATAACTGCTCAGGCATTTCAGGGCAAGTATGAGCACCAAGATAACTTGGGCTACACACTGGATAGGCGCGTTCGGCAAACAAATAGTGTTTTTCGTGGCCTCGCAAATCGCTATCGCCGCAGGTAAGCGCTAAATCTACTTTTTCAGAGCGCTGTTCCTGGGCATTGTCTGTGGCAACAACATGCACCTTGATGTCAGGATACTGTTGCTGAAAAGTTCGTATACGTGGCATTAGCCAAAAAGATGAGAAAGCATGAGTGGCGGCAACAGTAACCTGTTCTAAGGTGGTGGTCCGGCGAATATCATCACAAACAGTGCCAATATGCCCCAATCCCATCGTCGCCGCTTGAAACAAGCGCTCGCCTTCAATACTCAGCTTTAGGTGCCGGCGCACACGAAAAAACAATTGGCAGCCCAGTTGACCTTCGAGGCGCTTTATTTGACGACTTACCGCAGCCTGGGTAACACAGAGTTCCTCCGCAGCGAGAGTAAAACTAAGATAACGTGCAGCGGCCTCAAATGTAACCAGTCCATTTATGGCTGGAAGTTTTCTACGTAACATAACAGTTCTCTATATAAGAGTTTTCATTAGTCTATATCGGCGGCGTTACAGCCGTAAATACATAACGTAATGTAATCTATTGAAGTAAAAAATGTTGCTTGTTGTTGTAGCGCAGAAGGGTAGACTCGGGGCATAAAAAACAGCGACTACGCGTCATAACAAGAAGGAGAGCCATGTGGTAAAACACGCTAATCCCCTCGCGTTTCCCAGTGAATGTCCGACAGAATATTTGCCATTGACTGATGAACCTGCATTCGATGCCGAAATACATCTTTGCCTAGAACAACCAACCGCTATTTGTTCACTGCATGATTTAGGCTATTCCAAAGAGGATATCGCTGGTTGCGAGTCGTCATTTGGCTACTGTAATGCCTTTAGGATTCTCTCAGATGAAGGTGTCTTGGCCATGAAGCTAGTCTGTGAACGTATCTATGATAATCGCAATGAGAGTGCTGGCACCGGCGCGAATCGCCTTGGCAGTTATGCCCGAGGTGCAGGTTACCGCTCTAAATTTATTCGCGATTTTTGCGATAGCCCCGAATTGTCTGCTCATCTCTCGGCCATCGCTGAGGTGACACTTGGCAGGCATTCAGTGCCTGCCGTTGCCTGCGGTATCAATTATGCACCGGACGACATCACCAAAGCCGTAGACACGTGGCATGTAGACTCAGTCAGCTTTGATATCGTGATGATGATGTCTGAGCCGGCATTACTTAAAGGCGGAGAGTTCCAGATCTTCAAGGGGACAAAAGAGGAAGGAAAAGCCCTCTTAGGTATTAGCGGTGAAGAGGGAGTAGACATAGCCCTCCCTGAAGACCGAGTAGCTACAATTCCCTTCCCTGCCGCAGGGTACGGTTTTTTGCAGCAGGGCAATATGATTTTCCACCGCGCCTGCCGCCTACTGGAAAAAGCGGATCGAATCACAATGATTCCGTCCTTCGAGGTTCTGCCTCGCAGCGCTAAGGATGAAACCAACTCGATCAATATGTCCGGCTGGTCCGATCCGGGCATCCGCCCAGAATTGGCAAGGTATGAAATATCTCGCGCCTCCGCGAGACTCGAGGAGCTATTAGAGCATGTCAGTCTTACCGACCAGCCTGATGAGCTTGCCAAAAATATTGATCAGGCAGTCAGCAAACTGATGGCCTTTAAAAACAACCTAGAGGTAATCAGTCAATGACTCAATCGAATACCTTCAAAAACTGCCCTGTACTGGTCACCGGAGCGGCTGGCTGTATTGGCGCTTGGACAGTCAAGCTACTCTTCGAGATGGGCGCCGTGCCTGTGGTTTTTGATCTCACTGAAAATCGTCAGCGGCTTGAACTGATTATGGACGATTGCGAGTCCGTGACTTGGGAATTGGGGGATATTACTGACTTTGATCGACTTCAAGAGGTTGCCGAAAAGCATCATATTCAAGCCATTATTCACCTTGCCGCTCTGCAAGTCCCATTCTGCAAAGCTGACCCGGTAGGTAGCACCAAAATCAATGTGCTAGGCAGCACTCATATCCTAGAGCTGGCGCGGCAACGGGGCATCTCTCGATTGAGCTATGCAAGCTCCATTGCGGCGCAAGCCATGGAGGATAATGAATGGTTGGCAACCCTCTATGGCGCCCATAAAGTTTGCACCGAACAAATGGCTGCTGTGTATTGGCAAGACTGGGGCATACCCAGTGTTGGCATTCGCCCAGCCATCATTTATGGCCCCGGTCGCGACCAAGGCATGAGCTCAGCACCGACCATTGCCATGCTCGCCGCATCGGTGGGCGAGACCTATAAAATACCCTTCTCCGGTGCAATCAGCTATGTCCACGTTGAAGATGCCGCGCTGCGCTTTATTAATGCCGCGGCAAAATCGTATAAAGGGCGCCTACGTGTTTGATTTAGATGGCACTCCCGCCGCCATCGAAGATGTTATCTCACTGATAAAGTCTCAACGCAGTGATGCCAAGATCACCTACACAGGGGATGCGATGCCTTTTCCTGCCGATGCTGACAATGGCAAGCTCAACCAATTTCTTGAGATCTCCGGCTGTCGACCTATAGCTCAAGGTATTGCAGATACCATGGCAGTATTTGATCAAGCTCGAGAGCGAGGTATCGATCTTCACCAACTGCTAACTAAAACCATTAGGAGAAACGCTTGAAAATTGTAAGGTTTGGCGACAGAGGCGCAGAAAAACCCGGTGTTATTGACGATGCGGGTAATATCAGAGATATAAGCACGTTTATCGATGACTGGTCCTACAAAACCCTCAATAGAGGAACCTTTGGTGAACTGGCGAGGCATGACCTATCAGCTTATCCGTTGGCGCCCCACAATAGTCGCTTAGGCGCGCCTGTTGATCGAGTTGGCAAGATCGTTGGTTGTGCGCTGACCTATGGTAAACACGCCGCTGAAGCGGGGCTGGAACCACCCGAAGAGCCGATGTTTATGTTAACCGCTCCCAGCGCCATCAACGGCCCCTTCGATGATGTAATCATTCCTCGCGATGGCACTCAACTCGACTGGGAAGCTGAACTAGCCGTGGTGTTTTGTAAGTCCGGAAGTTATATCCCTGTGGAGGACGCCATGGATTATGTGGCCGGTTTTTGCGTAGGCAACGACGTGTCCGAACGCGTCTTCCAGTTGGAACGTGGAACCCAGTGGACTAAAGGAAAGAGCGCTGACACGCTAAAGCCGCTCGGCCCTTGGCTGGTGACTAGTGATGAGATTAGCGACCCTAATAATCTAGAGATTTCTCTGCAAGTAAACGGCAAAACCATGCAACACAGCAATACCTCAGACATGATGTATAGCATTGCGGAACTGATCTCTATCATCTCACGCTACATCAGCTGGCAACCCGGCGATGTGATGATGACGGGCACCCCCCCGGGTGTTGGCTATGGCATGAAACCACAAGTCTATTTAAAGCCCGGCGATATCATGTCCGCTCGAATCGAGAACCTTGGTGAACAGCGTAATAAAGTTGTGGCCTATGCAGAGGACAGGGTATAAAAATGTCGTCTAACCGAATTGTTGTCGTCACCGGAGGCTCGCAAAATATAGGCCAGAGTATTGCTCAACGTTTTCAACAAACCGGAGCCACCGTTATCTCTGCCGACCTTCAGGCTCCGCAAGATGACTCACTCCATTTTATTGCGACTGACGTGTCCAGTGAGGCCAGTGTCATCGCGCTGATGAACCAGCTCGAAAACGATTTTGGCCACCTTGATGTGTTAGTAAACAATGCTGGCATCTGCGTTGAAACCCCCCTTCAAGACACGACAGAACAACAGTGGAATCGGGTGATGGATATTAATATCAAAGGCACCTTTTTCACTACCAAGCACGCCCTGAAGTTGATGCAAAAACCGGCGGCCACAGCCCCGACAATTGTCAATATCAGTTCTATTGAAGGCATCGGGGCCAACCCTCTGCATGCTGTGTACGCAGCCTCTAAAGCGGCTGTTGCCGGTTTTACCCACAATACCGCCCTTGAATATGGCGCCTATGGCATTCGATGTAATGCCGTGGCACCGGGCTGGATCAATACACCATTTAATGAACAACTGCTGGCCCAGTACCCGGATCGACAAGCCGTTGATGCAGAAATTGAGTCTCTTCATCCCGCCGGCCGATTAGGCGTTCCTGAAGATGTTGCCAATACGGTGTTCTGGCTAGCAAGCTCCGACTCTAGTTTTATTACCGGTCAAGAAATTATCTGCGATGGCGGCCGCTTGGCTAAGCTACCACTGCCCAAACTGTGAGCCCTTATGACAACTGATATAGACATCCCTGGATCAGCGAGAAATCTGCACAACAAATTGGTGCTCATTACAGGAGGAGCCAGCGGGGTCGGATTAGAGTGCGCTAAACACTTCGCGCAACTGGGCTCTCAACTACTACTCATTGGTCGCAACGCCGAAAAGTTGACGCAGACCTGTGAGATGTTAATTGAGCAGTTTGCTGTTCGCGCTCACAGCTTTGCCGGCGATGTTCGAGATTCAGCCTTTGCCAATGCTGCCGTCGCCTATGCTAAAGATTCTCTGGGCTGCACGGTTGATGTGCTTATCAATAATGCAGGCACAATTTTGCGCGCCGATGGCTGTGCAACTGATGACGAACAGTGGCAAGACGTCTTCGATATCAATGTTAATGGTGTATTTTACTTCAGCCGAGCCGTGGCCAATCAAATGGACAAAGGTGGTGCAATCGTTAATATTTCATCGACCTGCGGCAGTATGGGTTCTGCCGGACTCGCAGCTTATTGTGCCAGCAAGGGCGCCGTTAATATGCTCACCAAAACCATGGCTTTAGAACTTGCAGCAAAACGCATTAACGTCAATGCAGTTGCTCCCGGTGCGATTAATTCACCCATGTTGTACTCAAAGCACACCGACGGAACCACCGACAACAGTGTTGTGGCGCGCAATATTGCCGCTATTCCAATTGGCGCTATTGCAGAACCTCAAGAGGTGGCGCGAGCCGTTGTATTTTTATGCCAAGAGAAACATATTACGGGCGCAATAATGGCACTGGATGGCGGTTATACAGCAGCCTAAAAACTAGGGCTAAATACTATAAAAATGAGATGCTCTGATGAAAATTTCTAAAATCGTTATTTATCAGCATGACCTGCCCGTCAAAAACGGCCCCTACAAAATGGCCAATGCCAATGTCGACTGTTTAGACACAACTCTGGTAAAACTCGTCACTGACTGTGGATTGGTCGGTTGGGGCGAAACCTGCCCCGTTGGGCCAACCTATGCGCCGAGTCACGCTGCCGGGGCCCGAGCAGCCTTAATGGAAATGGCGCCGGGTCTGATCGGTCAAAATCCATCTCAACCACGGTTACTGCATAGAACCATGAACGGGCTACTCAACGGCCACAACTATGCCAAGGCCGCCATTGATATTGCCGCCTATGACCTACTTGGCAAGAAAACTGGCCTGCCAGTGGCGGAGCTTCTTGGTGGCGCCGCAACCAACAACGTACCCTCTTATTACGCGACCGCAGTAGGCCCAGCCGACGAAATAGCCAGAGTGGCACGAGAGAAAAGTGCCGAGGGTTATCCCCGCTTTCAAATCAAGATTGGGGGTAGACCTGTTGAAACGGATATCGAGGTGATCCACAAAGTTTGGGAAACGGTTGGCACCAAGATGCGCCTGGCGGTGGATGGTAACCGCGGTTTAACCACCCGTGACGCACTGCGCCTGAGTAATGATTGTCGGCATATACCGTTTATTTTTGAACAACCTTGCGACAGCCTCGACGAGATTGCTGCTATCCGCCAACAACTCTCTCACCCGGTTTATATCGATGAAAGCGGCGTTAATATTAGTACCGTTATTGGTGCCATTGGCTCAGGCGTCGCCGATGGCTTTGGCATGAAAATTACTCGCATTGGCGGCCTCCAACCCATGAGTCTGTTTAGTGGCATTTGCGAGGCGCGCAATTTGCCTCACACCTGTGATGATGCCTGGGGTGGCGATATTATCGCTGCCGCCTGTGTGCACATTGGCGCCACGATTAAACCATCCCTTTTCGAAGGAACCTGGTTAGCTCAACCCTATATCGAAGGGCACTATGACTCCAATAACGGCATAAAAATTAACGGCGGCCACATTAAATTACCTGAGGGTGCAGGGTTAGGTGTGGTGCCTGATGAAGGTATATTTACCAACGAAGTGGCGAGTTATTAAGGCTAATTATAAAATAATAAACTGGACTTCCCCTTGAGAGCCTACTCCAAAGGCTGATTATGCGATATCATAAAATTAAAGAGTTTTTCAGACAATATTTAAGACAGCTTCACTTTTTAATGCTCTTTATGATGAAGCGGGGGAATTAAATTGCGTCAATCTTCAGCCATACTTTACGATAAAGACGAGTGTCCGTTCTGCTGGAAAGTCAGGTTAGCCCTAGCGATAAAAGCACTGGAAGTAGAGCATATTACGATTGACACCGAGAATAAGCCAGCCGACTTTTTGGCATTGTCACCCAATGGTAAAGTACCCTTGCTAACGAGTAANGGAGAGTTAATCTCTGAATCTTCCGTTATCATCGAAACCTTAGAGTGTTGGCAGCCCAAGCCAACANTGCTGGGTATGAGCCCTCAAGAGCGAGAGCACATAGCAACACTAAACCACTACTCGGACACAGTTATTGGTCCTGCGATACGCGATGCCATATTTACTCAGAGAGGCCGTCCAAGCTCGCAGTGGGATATGGACGCTATTGAACAAAGTAAACGGAAATGGAGAGACTGCCTTGCATGGTTGANTAACCATTTTGAACCGAGTGACCCTTTTCACCCAGTTTTTTTCAGCAGCTTTAGCCTCGCTGAATGTGCATTGTTACCTAGATTCGCACTCGCTAGTGCCTATGGCTTACACCAAAGCAGAGAGTTCCCGGAGCTGCAGAGGTGGTTCGACTATCACCGACAACAACCCTATTTTGTCACGACTGCCCCAGCAATTTTTTTCGATTAAAAAANCAATACATCTCAAAANGTAAGTTGCTTTAGCGAACTGGCTGCGACCATCGATTTCAGTACTCTGGTATTTTTTTATGAAAAAAAATTAAGTACTACTCATTCTTGGATTTTTGTAGGCCCTGAGTACAGGGAGCCTCACTGAGCAGTCATTTTTTTCATCCGATAGGCAAAAGCGGGACGACTTAGGCCAACTAATCTCGCCGCTTTGGAGATATTGCCCTGGGTTTTTTGCAGCGCCGAGGTTAACATCGTTTTTTCAAACTTCTCTAGCTCAAAGCCCGAGGAGAGGAGAGAATCGACTAACTCATTAGCGTCAACTCCCTCCGGGAATATCTGATTTTGCAGTTTACCTGCGGGGTCTAGCACCTTAGCTTCTGAAGGTCGTAGAGCACTTTCTGGGAACATGGACTCCATACTAATAACACCATTGATATCGGCCAAAATGACAGCCCGCTCAACCACATTTTCCAGCTCTCGAATATTGCCCGGCCACCTATAACCACATAACATTTCCATACCACGATCAGTAATACCGAGCACATTTTTGTTGTAAAGAGCTCGGTATTTCTCCAAAAAATGCGTAACAAAGAGAGGGATATCTTCTTTTCGCTCACGCAGCGGTGGAATATTGATGGGATAAGCACTTAAACGGTAGTAAAGGTCAGCGCGAAATCGTCCCTGCTCCACGGCAACACTTAAATCCTCATTGGTAGCGGCGACGACGCGGACATCAATCTTACGGACCTTGTTGTCTCCCACTCGTTCAAACTCGCTCTCTTGCAACACACGCAATAACGTTGCCTGCGCGCGAGGCGTAAGCTCAATTACCTCATCGAGCATGATAGTACCCTTGTCGGCGCGCTCAAAGCGCCCCATACGCGACTGATTGGCACCCGTATAGGCACCCTTTTCCACGCCGAAGAGTTCAGACTCTATCAAGTCGGGGGGTATTGCAGCGCAGTTCACTGCGATAAAAGGTTTATCGGCACGATCGCTGGTGATATGTACTGCACGCGCCAGCACCTCTTTGCCGACTCCAGTTTCTCCCAACAGCAATACAGATACTTTACTGTCTGAGGCTTTAGTCACCATTTCCAGTGCGTGTTTAAAAGGTTTCGATGAACCAACAATGTTAGGTAGTTTATCTCCCTCATTGAGGGATTCTTTGAGCGCCTCCACTGTCGTCTGCAATTTGCTTAATTCTTCGAGTAAAGGGTCGGATTGGTAGTAACGCTTGAGCTGTTCATAATTGTCCCATTCTTCTGCAGGCTTGCCTACAGCGAAGCAGCGCTCACCACCACAACTACGGCACTCCAACTCCTGAAAAAATATCTCTCGCTGCAACAGCGACGAACTGTAACCACTGGCGTAACCCGTTAGATTCCAACAGCCAGGCTCATCCATCGGCCCCATTTCGTTGGCGCAGATCTCCACCTCATAGGAGTTGAACCAGACTACTTCGCAGATGAATTCACCACCTTTCTCACTGACAACCAGGCGTTGCAATTCCGGCAGCACCATACCGCGCAGAGCATGTAATTCCGGACCCAAATTAAAGCGATCTTTGATCGACATTTCCGCACCACTGCTGCGCGCCAATTCACCGTCGAGTATCCCTAGCTGATAACCCAGGCGCAGAAAAAACGACTTGCAGCGTTCTTTCCCAATCGTGTCGAAGACTTCCTTGCGGAACTTGCCCAGAGCAGCTTGCGAGAACAATATGACTCGCTGCTCATTGAGCCAGACTTTGCCCTCCTCACTGGAAAAAGCAATGTGCGGAGTCACTTGGCTTACATCTAATTTAGGTGCATCACTGTCCATACTAAACCTGCGTTATTGGTAGTACATCGATCTGCATTTGTATTTTTTCATCCAGTCTAGAGGCTTGCGCATACAACGTCCACCATCTGTTGAATTGAATTACCAATAGCAAAAAAAACGCCGGCCCATGGCCGGCGTAAAGTATCAAACAAAATATGTTAAGTAATTACCGCCCAGTTGCACGCATATTCTGTGGCGTAAAGAGCGATGTTGGCGTCAGACTTGGATCCACTTGCCCCTTAAACTGGCCAGTAGTGCAGTGGTTGGCCTGTATATCCACCATTGCAAAGGCGTCATCAATAGAGACTCCTGAACCTTTGTTTTTTGGCAAGTGATGGTCTGGATGAGCCTGACCAATGATCCATTTTTTCCACAGGTTACCAGCACGATCATAAATGTTAGTCCGCGGAATGGTAAAAGTCTGCGCGTCCATATAGAAGACACGCTTGCTCGTAGGGTGATTGCTATCCAATGGGACTGCCTCCACCACATAGGCCTTACGCAACTGCCACTCAACATCAGGGTAGCATCCACCCTTGCCAGAAAACGCGGCAACTTGGTAGCCGTCACTGTCATTATGGGTCTCTGTATCAAGTTCCATATCGTTGTGATTGTAAAAAGGTAGCAGGACATTCTTAGTTTCAATAAAGTTCCACTTCATATCCGAGACACGACCGTTATAACCTTCAAAATCCTCAATCATAATATCTGATCCTAGGAATGCATCGGTCACCTGCCCAGTCGCGAGACGACGCACACGACGCTGGAAGCCCAGATAAAGCCAAGCGTTGTCACGTTTAAGATCATCAGCGTTACGCTGAATCAGCAACTGAGTGTTCTTTACATCATAGGGAGCTAACACTTGAACATAAATTGAGCGGTAAAGGTTTGAAGGGTTAGGCTCAATATTTGGCAGCGGTTGCTGGTTGACTCGTCCTTGGTAATTCAAAAAGTGAAAATTAAACTTTAGGGTTCGCTCTACCTCACCACTCTCCATGTTGCGGTACTTCCAATAGAAC
>JGI20156J14371_10000452_pt1 | contig 36248 bp, 39 predicted proteins | sample COG_06_FD_14371 | JGI IMG/M metagenome (IMG submission 14371)
CATCGAACAGTGGGCAGGCATTAAACGCTTTTGACATTGGCTCTTGCTCTGGTTGTCGCTCTGGTTATGGCTCTGGTTATGGTTTGTGGCAGAACGGGTTATACAGGACTGTATCAGCCTGTTTAGGCCCTGTCTATTAAAGTCCACTAATTGAGATTAGAGGACATAGTATCTAGGTGGCCTCGCGGTCTATTCCCTCCTACAGCACACAGCGGCTATTTTGCAATTGAGCTAACGAACAAACAAGTTGTCTATAGTAGTTAAATCGACTTCTGGTAAACTAGATCCACACTGACAAGGACTAATATTATGTCGCGCGTTATCGTCGCCTTGCTACTCACACTGTCATTCTCGCTAGCTGCTGTAGCGATCGCTCCAATCGAAAAGCAATCAGAACAGACTGCGCTTTATCGCGAGATTCTCGATCGCCTCGCCACCCGTCATTATCGTGGTCAAGAAATCAATGATGAGCTTTCCGCGCGTTATCTTTCGACCTATATCGAAATGTTAGATCCATTGAAAAGTTATTTCCTCGCAGCGGATATCAATGACTTCAGTCAATGGCAAACTACGCTCGACGATTTGGCCCGCCGCGGTGATGTGACCCCAGGGTTTTACATGTTTAATCGCCTACGCGATCGTATGCTTGGTCAGTTGCAGGCCAATATTGAGCTACTTGAGAGCGACTATGAATTCGATTACAGCGTCGATGAGGTGATCGTCCTGGACGGAGAGGATCGCCAATGGATGCAGTCAGCCGAACAGCAGAGAGATTACTGGCGCAAACGGATTAAAGACTCAATGATCCGCCTGCTGATAAATGACAAAGAGCCGGAAAAAGCCCGCGAATTACTGATAAAGCGCTTCAATAACCAAATTAAGCAAATGGAGCAGCGCGACAGTCAGGACGTGTTCCAGCTCTATGCCAACGCCCTCGCCTCGCTTTATGACCCTCATACGTCGTACTTCTCGCCACGTACCACAGAGAATTTCCAGATTAATATGTCATTGTCTCTGGAAGGAATTGGCGCCGAGTTGCGAACGGAAGACGAGTACACCAAAGTGGCTCGTGTCATTCCTGGTGGACCAGCTGATCTGCAGGGAATATTAAAGGCTGAAGATAGAATTATTGCCGTGGGTCAGGAAGACGACGAACTGGTCGATGTGATCGGCTGGCGAATTGATGATGTGGTGCAGCTTATTCGCGGCGCGAAGGATTCAACCGTTAGACTGGAAGTGATTGGAGGCGGTAGCGATTCGTCTGACAGTACCAAGGTTATTGCGATTGTGCGTGACAAGGTCAAACTTGAAGAAAAATCTGCGCAGAGCAAAATTATTAAAATCGATCAGGATGGCACTGAATTAAAGCTCGGTGTGATCGATATTCCGGCCTTCTATATGGATTTTGAGGCCTATCGCAAGCGCGATCCAGAGTATAAAAGTACCACGCGCGACGTTTATAACCTGCTGATGGAGCTCCGTGAGGAGCAAGTTGACGGCATTGTCTTGGATCTGCGCAATAACGGCGGCGGCTCGCTCCATGAGGCAACGATGCTTACCGATCTTTTTATCGATGCGGGCCCTGTGGTGCAGATTCGCAACGCCTATCAACGAGTATCTCGTGACCAGCGTGCGACCATGCGTGCCGCTTATAGTGGTCCCCTTGTTGTCATGATCAACCGACTTAGCGCGTCTGCATCGGAAATCTTTGCCGGTGCACTGCAGGATTACGACCGCGCTATCGTGGTTGGCAGTCAGAGTTTTGGCAAAGGCACGGTGCAGGACGTCACCGGTCTTAGCAGTGGTCAGCTGAAGCTCACTGTATCTAAATTTTACCGCGTCTCCGGTGACAGTACTCAACACCGGGGCGTGCTTCCTGACATTGAATTTCCATCTGTCTACGATAAGGATGAAATTGGCGAGAGCCAGCAAGATAATGCCCTGCCCTGGGATAATATCCACAGCGTGCCCTTTAAGCCATCGCGCGGCGTGAAGCAATATATCGAGACGTTGACTGCGGAACATCAGCAACGCATCGCCCGCGACCCTGACTTTGTCTATCTTGTCGATCAGCTTGCACTGAGCAATAGTTGGGATGCTGATAAGGCTGTTTCGCTGAATATGGCAAAGCGCCGGGCGCGAAACAAAGATTGGGACACGCAACAGTTTTTGCTTGAGAACAAACGTCGTCGGTTAAAAGGTCTCGAACTCCACGCAGATGTTGCAGCTTGGAAAGCGGCGAATAAAGATGAGGAGGAACTGGTCGTTGATACTCAGGACACCCCCGTTGATGGCGAAGGCACCTCAGACAACGCTAACGGCTTTTTAGATGGCGCTGAAGGGCAGGAAGACAAGGCGAAAGACGATGAAGAAGAAAATATTGCCGAGTCTGACCCAATGCTGCAGGAGGCTGGGCATATTCTCGCTGATCATATTCGCCTTTTGAGCAAGCCGCAGAACAGGCAACTGTTGGTGCAAAACCAAAAGCGCGAGAAATAGTTATGACGGCACGGATTATTTCATTTAACGTTAATGGGTTACGCTCGCGCCTGCATCAGCTAGAGGCGGTGATCAAACAGCACTCCCCTGATATTATTGGCCTGCAGGAAACCAAAGTCAGTGATGAAGAGTTTCCCCACGAAGCGATTAAAGAGCTCGGCTACGACGTTCATTATCATGGTCAAAAGGGCCATTATGGTGTCGCCCTGCTGAGCAAGTCCCCCGCCACTGCCGTTACCCGAGGTTATCCATCGGATGCAGCGGATGCGCAACGGCGCATGATTCACGGCGAGTTTCAGATTAATGGTCAGACACTGCATGTTATTAACGGTTATTTTCCGCAGGGTGAGAGCCGCGCTCATCCCTCAAAGTTTCCCGCCAAAGAAAAATTTTACGCTGACTTATTAGCCTATCTAAAGAACACCTTTAGCGCTGATGATCTAGTTGTTGTGATGGGCGATATGAATGTAGCGCCCAGTGATCTTGATGTCGGTATCGCTCCAGACAATGCCAAGCGCTGGTTGAAAACGGGTAAGTGCGCCTTTCTGCCAGAAGAGCGAGACTGGTTGCAAGGTCTACTCGACTGGGGCTTGCAGGATAGCTTTCGACTACAAAATGCAGCAGACAATAGCTATAGCTGGTTTGACTATCGCAGTCGAGGATTTGAGCAGGAGCCCAAGCGTGGTCTGCGAATTGACCTCATTCTTGTGTCATCTTCTCTGAGCGAGCAACTCGAGGGTACTGGCATAGACACGCAGGCCCGGGGATTTGAGAAACCGTCAGATCACTGCCCTATTTGGACCGACCTGAGCCTGTAGATAATTCTCGCATTAGGTCAACCGATCTCCCCTCTTGCCGTTGAATGTGGCGACAGGTTAATAAGGAGATAAACATGCGACAGCTACTCATTATATTGACTCTCAGTACTGGTTTGTTGGCTCTTCCCATGACTGCGCAGGCAGAGCGCGATAAGGTGGCCAGTTTTTATCATTTTAATGATCATCGACATCAGTTTGATTTAGTGCATCATGAGCGCAAAATTTATCGCGATAAAAAGCATCGAGAAAACAGCGCGAGACAACATAAACGGAGCAGAGATCCGCGCGCTAGAATGACTGCCTATCATCATTTTAGCGGTAATAATTATCACCATTGGCGCAACCGTCGTGACTATGGGCACCGCTATTATGACGATTCTCACAAGCGCTACAGAACGCACTATCTACGCTATCATCGAGGTCAGAAAAACAGCCATCACCAGCATAACGATGACTACCTCGAATGGGTTGCAACCATGCTGTTACTCAATGAAATTTTAGATGACGACTACCGCTAACCTTGGAGTGACTGCTGTGGAGCTGGACATGACACCGTCAGAAACGCATGCACTGTTTAAAAACCGCAAGGGCGACCGAATCATGGTTGAGGAAACTGGGGTTGAGGCTGAGAAAAGTGCACCCTGCTCGAGGGAGCTTGCGACTGAGAGGTCGATGGAAGAATTTCTCCAAGATATAGAGCGCCGCGCCTTCCATATGGCGAAAATGGCGACCGGCAGCCGCGAGGATGCTTTGGATATTGTTCAGGACACGATGTTTAAACTAGTGGAAAAGTATTCTGACAAGAACTCAAGCGAATGGCGTCCGCTGTTTTATCGAATCTTAAATAGCAAAATCACGGACTACTATCGTCGCAATGCGGTCAAAAACCGGCTTATCAGTCTTGCTAGCTTTGGTATGCGGGCAGGCGATCACGGTGCTGATCTTATTGATCGCGCAGAGGGGCATCGCAGTGACACCCCTGATCAGATGCTGGCTCGACAAATGCAAATGACAATATTATCCAAAGCCTTGGCGCAGCTCCCCGGCCGCCAGCGTCAAGCCTTTATGCTGCGCTGCTGGGACGGAATGAGTACCGCGTTAACGTCGCAGGCGATGGGCTGCAGTGAGGGCAGCGTCAAGACCCACTACTCGAGAGCCATGCACTCTCTTAGAGCTTCATTGGAGGATTACAGATATGAATAGCAGCACAGAGCAGCGATTACGGGATGATCTGATCGAGCTAGAGCATAAGACCACCAGCGAGGATTTGTTTCGTCTCGCCCAGGCCCGTAAACATGCTCTGCTACAAAATCGCAGGACAGTTCAGAGGCTACTCTGGCCAGCATTGGCAACGTCATTCGCTTGCGTGGTATTGATCGCAGTACTGTACAGTCCTGTGGTGTCGATCATGTCGCCACCGACTGACATCGCTGGCGATGATTATTTTTCAGAACTCTCTGAAGAAAATTTTGATCTCTATGATGATCTTGATTTTTATGATTGGCTGGCGGATGTGGAGAGCTAAGTGAGGGTGCAGGTAATGAAAAGTAATCAACTGAGAATGTTAGCGCTAATGGCCGCACTGACGTGTGCGACCCTGCCCGCCTATGCCGATGATCGTGATGATGCGATAGCTTGGCGTGACCTGCCGGCCGATACACGCGAAGTACTGGCGCCAATAGCGGAGCGCTGGGATACGTTAAAACCGCGCCAGCAACACCGCCTGGTGCGTAAAGTGGCGGACAAAACCTATAAACACAGCGCCGATCGCTGGAAAAGTCTGTCGCCAGAAGAGCGTCAGCGCATTAAACAGGGCCGTGAGCGATTTAAGGACATGCCGGAGGAAAAGCGTAAAGAGTTGCGCCAACGATGGCAAAACATGTCAGAAGAGGAGCGCCGCGAGGCCGTCAAAGCGCGTCGTGTGCTGCGACATTATCCACCTGAGGAGAGACATATTCTTCTCGAAGAGTTACGTAAACTACCGCCAGAGGAGCGTCGAGAGCAACTGAAAAAGCTTAAGAAAAAACAGCCAGAGCGGCATGATTAGCGTCGGTTTCGTCAATTTCAGCAGGCATAAAAAAAGACTCCAAAAAGGAGTCTTTTTTTATCTTAGCGCCCGCTATCGCGGCGCCATTAAGCAGCGACTTAGAGCGCTGCGTCAAACTCTGGCACGGCGGTAAACAAGTCTGCAACCAGGCCGTAATCAGCAACCGAGAAAATCGGAGCCTCTTCGTCCTTATTAATGGCGACGATTACCTTACTGTCTTTCATCCCGGCAAGGTGCTGAATCGCACCGGAGATACCCACAGCAACATAGAGGTCGGGAGCAACGATTTTACCCGTCTGACCGACCTGCATATCATTGGGCACAAAGCCAGCATCTACTGCTGCTCGTGAAGCACCGACGGCCGCGCCAAGTTTATCGGCAATGCTGTAGAGCATGCTGAAATTGTCTCCGTTGCCCATGCCGCGTCCACCGGAAACAACAATTTTAGCCGCGGTTAATTCTGGACGATCTGACTTGGCGACCTCTTCACCCTTGAACTCAGACTGGCCTGCGTCATGCGCTGACGCAACGGCTTCGATCGTGGCAGAACCACCCTCAGCTNCTGCAGCGTCAAACGCTGTGCCACGCACGGTCAATACCTTAATCGCATCGCTGCTTTGCACGGTTGCAATAACATTGCCGGCATAGATTGGGCGCTTGAACGTATCAGCGCTGATAACAGCGCTGATTTCAGAAATTGCCTGGACATCCATTAACGCAGCGGCCCTCGGCAGGATATTTTTGATTGTCGTGGTGGCAGTCCCAAGAATGTGGCTGTATGAGGCGCCGACTTCAGCGATCAGCGGAGCAACATTTTCGGCAAGACTATTAGCGTAGACAGCGTTGTCAGCGACCAATACCTTGGCAATACCAGCTACCTGAGCAGCCTGCTCAGCAGCGCTCTGGCAGTCACTACCAACAACTAGAATATCAATCTCGCCACCAATCGCCTGGGCGGCAGTAACTGAGTTCAATGTAGCAGGCTTAAGACTGCCATTGTCGTGTTCAGCGATAACTAAAATACTCATCAGATCACCTTCGCTTCGTTTTTAAGTTTGTCTACCAGCATGGCGACATCATCAACCTTGATTCCGGCCTGGCGCTCTGCCGGGAGTTCGACGCCCAACAGTGTTACTCGCGAGGCAATATCAACCCCTAGGTCAGCTGGGTTTGTTACGTCCAGCGGCTTGCGCTTGGCTTTCATAATATTTGGCAGTGAGGCATAGCGCGGCTCATTGAGGCGCAGATCAGAGGTGACTATTGCAGGCAGTGTCAGTGCAACAGTTTGTAGACCGCCATCGACTTCACGGATTACGCTGGCTTTGCCATCTTCCACGGTGATTTCTGATGCAAATGTGGCTTGAGCACAACCGAGCAGCGCGGCGAGCATTTGACCAGTCTGGTTGTTGTCACCATCAATAGCCTGCTTGCCCATTAAAATAAGATCTGGAGACTCTGAGTCGCAGACTGCTTTGAGGCATTTAGCAATTGCTAAGGGCTCGAGTGGCTGGTCGGTTTCGACCAAGATCGCCCGGTCAGCGCCCAGGGCGAGGGCCGTACGCAACTGCTCCTGAGATTGCTGAGCACCCACTGATACGGCGACAACTTCTGTTGCTATACCTTTCTCTGCCAGGCGAACGGCTTCTTCAACGGCAATTTCGCAAAATGGATTAATGGACATTTTCACATTGGCTAAGTCGACGTCTGTACCATCAGACTTGGGCCTAACCTTGACGTTGTAGTCAACGACACGCTTTACGGCTACCAGAACTTTCATGGTTTTTCTTCCACATCTATGAATAATTTTTTTGGCGATAGAGAGTCAAAAAATTTAGCTCGAGACCCTCAATTTCAGGAGCCGTCATATTGCCTAGTTAACCTCCATAAATCAAGCAGCTGCGGTGCCTTACGCGACCGACGAGTCAGCTCGGACGGCCGGTCATGGTTATAAATTGTGGTTATTTATAATGACTATAGCTATGCCCATATGATGCTTGTAACATACGCGCAGAAATCGTTAACAAGTTGGGAGAGTAAGTTTGGAACGCGAATATATGGATTACGATGTTGTCATCGTTGGCGCCGGCCCTTCAGGTCTGGCAGCAGCCTGTCGACTGAAACAAGTCAATGCCGAGCTGACCGTCTGTGTGGTGGAAAAAGGCTCCGAAGTGGGTGCGCATATCTTGTCTGGTGCCGTGTTTGAACCGACGCCGCTAAATGAGCTGTTTCCCGATTGGAAAGAGATGGGTGCCCCTCTGCTGACGCCAGTGGTAGAGGACGACATCTTCGTCTTTACCGGTGCCAGCAAACGTATCAAGGTTCCCGGTATGTTTGCTCCCAAGACCATGCACAATCACGGCAACTATATTATCAGCCTCGGCAAATTGTGCCGCTGGCTGGCTGAGCAGGCGGAAAATCTCGGTGTCGAAGTGTTCCCTGGATTTGCCGCAGCAGAAATACTCTACGGCGAAAATGACGAGGTCCTAGGCATTGCCACCGGCGACATGGGTGTCGGTCACAATGGCGAGCAAAAAGGCTCTTATATGCAGGGCATGGAATTGCGCGCCAAATACACGCTGTTTTCTGAGGGCTGTCGCGGTCACCTTGGCAAGCAGCTTATCGCCAAATACAAGCTTGATGCCGGTAAAGATCCTCAGCACTATGGTATTGGTATTAAAGAGCTGTGGACAATTCCGGCCGACCAACACAAGCCCGGTCTAGTCGTCCACTCCGCTGGATGGCCGCTGGATGAGAGCAAATCACTGGGTGGCGGTTTTCTCTATCACCTCGAAGACAATCAGGTCGCCGTGGGTCTAATTACTAACCTCTCCTACACCAACCCGCACCTTAGCCCTTACGATGAGTTTCAACGCTATAAGCACCATCCCGAGATTGCCAAGTATCTTCAGGGCGGTGAACGAATAACCTATGGTGCCCGCGCACTGCTCAAAGGCGGACTGCAGTCACAGCCAAAAATGTCATTCCCCGGTGGACTCCTTGTGGGCGACGATGCTGGCACGCTCAATTTTGCCAAGATAAAAGGGAGTCACACTGCAATGAAGTCCGGCATGGTTGCTGCTGAGACAGTGGCCGAAGCGCTGGCAGCAGACAAGGCCAACACTGACCTTGAGGACTATGCCGCGGCGTACAAGAGCTCTTGGGCCTATAAAGAGCTGCATATGCAGCGCAACTTTGGGCCTGCACAGCACAAGTTTGGCAATATTATCGGTTCGGCTTATGCCTTTATCGATATCAATATCTTTAATGGCATGCTGCCGTGGACGCTGTCCGACAAGGTGGCTGACCACGAGACATTAAAGCCAGCCAGCGAATGCGCCAAAATCGACTATCCAAAGTACGATGGCAAACTCAGTTTTGACAAGGCCTCTTCGGTGTTTATGTCCAACACTAATCATGAGGAAGACCAGCCCTGTCATTTGGTATTAGCCGACCCGGATATGCCGATCAATAAAAATCTCGAGCTCTACGACGAGCCGGCACAGCGCTACTGCCCTGCTGGTGTTTATGAGGTCATTGCTAACGATGACGGCAGTAAACGCTTCCAGATCAATGCGCAGAACTGCGTGCACTGTAAAACCTGTGATATCAAAGAGCCCAGTCAGAATATTAACTGGGTCGTGCCTGAGGGTGCGGGCGGTCCTAACTATCCGAACATGTAAGGATCGGCAATTAACAATCACTAACAAATACCCGCTGCATTTATTGAGGCGGGTATTTTTTTGTGCGTAAAAAAACCTTTGCAACATCTAGGATTTGGACAGAATCGACTGCAGGAAAGTGTAAAGCGTAAGAGGTCTAGATTTGGCCGAGACTAAATCGCTCGCCCATGCTGGAGATAAATAGCTCTCCAGTCACCGGTTCCACAGCCTCATCTGCAGCCCATTCGACTAACTGATAGAAGACATTGCGGCTGAGGAGCCCGGGCAAATTACCGCGTACCATAACGAATGGCAGTGGCTCCTGAGATGCATTTATAGACTCAATCCAGAGCGGATGATTGCTACCTAGCACCACGGCATCATCCGTTCGCGTGGTCAGTTTAATCGTCTGATACCCATCGCGTATCTCTCGTTCGGCAGCAATCACAAACAGCGGGGCTGCGTCGACACGGATGCGCCATTTTTCGACGGGCGTAACTAAAAAGTAAACGCCCTCTTCACGGACTAATATCGATGCAAAAAGCTTGACCAGTGCCGGGCGTTTGATTTCTCCGCCTTCGTGTATCCAGCGGCCTTCGCGATCAACCACTATGTCGATATCGCCACTTAGCTCTGGCTTCCAGAGGTGCACCGGGGGCAGCGTAGCAAATGATTGTTGCTGTGAGGTCAGTAGGTCGGAAAATAGGCTGTCGAGACTAGTGGATGTCATCAAGCGTGATTATTTTTTCATATCAGCGGGATCGCGGTACTGGCCACGATTGCCGATTGTGACGCCCACGCCAGTAATAAACTTCATTAAGTCTTCGCTATCTAAACGGTAATTCCAGCTACGACTAAAACACAGCTCTACAGCACCCTGAGCCAATGCCCAGCAGGCAAGATAATGATAGTGAGGCGGAACATCTTCAAGCACGCCACGATCGATTAGGCGGGTAATCATGCTGTTTAAAGAGTCTTCGTTGGAGCGCCGCATGATATGTAACTGGTCAAGCTGCTCAGCGACATCTTGCGCATCGATCAAACGCACTTCCAAGTGCTGCACCAGACGATCAAGTTCGGGACGCGCCAGACGAGACTCAAAGTAAGCTTTAGCTGCAGCACCTGATTCCCCCGCTTCAGTTTTTGCAATCCCCGCGGCTAGTCGCTTAGTAATGCTCTCCTCATAGTCGAGCATAATGCGCACAAGTATTTCGTTCTTGGTGAGGAAGTGCTTGTAGACGGTACCCTTGCCGATACCGGCTTTGGCGGCAATGCTGGAGACGGTGACGCGGTCTATGCCGTCAGACAAAAACAGTGCCAGTGCAGCATCGATAATCTTCTGCTCGCGACCGAGAAAGACTTTCTTCTTTTCGCGTATTCGATCGGCGCTGGAGCTTTTGTTATTCATATCAACAACATTTTTAACCAATGTTTAAGACCACTATTAGAAACCGAAAGGCAGTCAAAGACAATGTCTAAAGGCTGAGCTCTCGGTTACTGGCACGAATAAATTCATTCTTTAAATCGTCAAAGCTGTGCACTGCAGGAAACTGCGGAAATTCATCAATTACGTTTTGTGGCGCATGGAAGAGAATTCCGGCGTCTGCCTCGGCAAGCATCGTCGTGTCATTGTACGAGTCACCCGCCGCAATGGTTCTGTAATACATGCTTTTAAAGCCGACCACTGCTTGCCGTTTCGGGTTGACCTGACGCAGATGATAGTTAACCACGGCACCATCCGCAGCGGTCTCGAGTTTGTGACACAACAGGGTTGGATAGCCAAGCTGCTTCATTAGCGGGCTGGCAAATTCGTAAAATGTATCCGACAGAATCACTACCTGGAAGCGCTCTCGTAACCAATTGACAAAATCGATTGCTCCGGGGAGCGGCTCAAGCGTTGCTATCACGTCTTGAATTTCATTCAGTCCGAGGCCATTTTCGCGCAGTATATCTAAACGGTAACGCATCAACACATCATAGTCCGGCTCATCTCGAGTAGTTTTCTTTAACGCTTCTATGCCTGTTTTTTCGGCGAAAGCGATCCAAATTTCAGGTACTAATACCCCTTCAAGATCAAGACATGCGATTTCCACAGATAACACTCCCAAGGCTAATTTTTGACTGGCACTTTACGCGGTTCATCAGGGCTGCGCAATTACCGCGCGGACTAACAAAAAGTTATAAGGGTATAGCTTCTTATTATTTTTTCTACCCTTGGCGCCTTGTTATAGTACCGGCCCTGCTAACCTTTTCGGATAACCTTACATGGTCACCCCCTTGAATATCGTCAATATTGATTCTGAGCTTGCAGCGCAATCGCCGCAAGAAATTCTCCGCTACGCACTGGAGAGCTTTGACAACATCGCTATCTCTTTTAGTGGCGCAGAAGATGTTGTGCTGATCGATATGGCCTACAAAATCCGCAAAGACCTGCAAGTGTTTTCGTTGGACACAGGGCGTCTACATGCACAGACCTATCGCTTTATCGAGGCCGTGCGCAAGCACTACGGCATTGATATCGACGTGGTTATGCCAGAAGCCAGCCGAGTTGAAAAACTGGTGAAAGAAAAAGGCTTATTCAGCTTCTATGAAGACGACCATAAAGAGTGCTGCGGTATTCGTAAGATTGCGCCCCTGCGTAAACAGCTATTAACGGTGGACGCCTGGATCACCGGTCAGCGCCGCGATCAGAGCCCTGGAACCCGCGCCGCTGTGCCGGTCATGCAGGACGACAAGGCGTTTGCCCGCCCAGATGATAGCCTGACTAAATTCAATCCCCTGGCAAATTGGACGTCTAAGCAGGTGTGGGACTATATCCGCGAAAATAACGTGCCCTACAATGAATTGCATGATGAGGGCTTTGTCAGTATTGGCTGTGAACCCTGCACACGCCCTACTGGTCCTGGTCAACATGAGCGCGAAGGCCGCTGGTGGTGGGAAGAAGCGACGATGAAAGAGTGCGGATTGCATGCGGTGAATATCGACAAATAACAACCTAGGTGCACTGTTGCAGCGCTGTTTTAATCGACAGCAATCAATAGATCGCCCGCAAATAACAGTTTTACAGCCTCTTACTATCTGGAGATCACCATGAAAATCACCATGGTCAAAAAAGTATTTGCCGATGGCTCGCCGTGTAAAAAGTGTGGTGAGATTGAGGAGAAAATGCGCGCAGCAGGACAGCTCGCGCGCATCGACCAGACCCTGGTGGCCGACGAGGCCGATAATCAGTCAGAGGGAATGCAGCTCGCCGCACGGTACAATATTGACCGCGCGCCTTTCTTTATTGTCGAGCGCGACGACCAGCCGGCACAGGTCTACACTGTCTATTTCAAATTTGTTAAAGAGGTTCTAGACGCCGAGACCAGCGAGGACGAAGAGATCGCCGAAATTATGAATGATGTCGATCTCGACTTTTTATAGCAGATAATTTCTAGCAGACGAGCGCTACGTGGGTCATTACACTGCGTTTGCACTATTTATTAGATCGACAGGTTAATAGATCGACAGCCTAATAGGTCGGCAACTGAATATCAGCGAAATACTGTTCCCGTGCGTCTTTATTCGGTAGCGCCATGACCTCATCCACGACATTGCGAGTTAGATGCGGCGCAAAAGCATGGATAAAGTCGTACATATAGCCTCTCAGATAGGTCCCCTTGCGAAAGCCAATACTAGTGACGCTGGACTCAAACAGGTGCCCTGCTTCTATTGCCACCAAGTCGGTATCCAATACTGGGTCATAGGCCATATGGGCGACAATGCCTATTCCCAATCCCAGCCGAACATAGGTCTTGATGACATCGGCATCGGTAGCCGTAAAGACGACTTTGGGCTCTAGCCCTTTTTCACTGAAGGCATCGTCGAGCCGCGAGCGTCCGGTAAAGCCAAACACATAGGTGACGATTTCATGTGCGGCGACATCTTCAATAGAGAGTTCTTCCAGCTTGGCGAGCGGGTGATTTTTGGGTACTAAGATGCACCGGTTCCAGCGGTAACAGGGCATCATTAACAGATCGTTATAGAGCTCCATAGCTTCTGTGGCAATGGCGAAGTCGACGGTGCCATCAGCGGCTTTCTCGGAGATTTGTACTGGCGTGCCCTGATGCATATGCAGCGACACCTGGGGGTACTTGGCAATAAACCCTTGAATGACCGACGGCAGCGCATAGCGCGCCTGGGTATGGGTGGTCGCAATCGACAAGCTGCCTTTGTTGGGGCTGTTATGCTGCTGGGTTAATTGTTTAATGCTCTCAACCTGACGCAGAATATCGCCGGCGATTTTTAAAATTTCCTCCCCGGTTGGCGTTACCCTTGTCAGGTGCTTACCGCTGCGTGAAAAGATTTCCACGCCCAATTCGTCCTCTAGCAAACGGATCTGTTTGCTGATGCCAGGCTGAGAGGTATAGAGACTTTGTGCGGTGGCAGAGACATTTAAATCGTGATGGGCGACTTCCCAGATATAACGTAGCTGTTGCAGTTTCATCGCATCTCCTCAAAGGTTATATCAACGCTAACCCGTTAACGTGAGCTTACTCAGCTCTCTTATCTGTTTGAAACATACCTTTATCTATACGATAAAGCTATAAAAATATACAAAACTATTCCTTCTGAGCATAGCCAATGCTTGCTAGAGTGATCAGCTCAATTTACGCTTTAAGTGATAGCGCACCGACCATGACTGACATCTTATTGTATATCGCTTCCGGCGCGGCCGTTGGCTTGGCGATTGGATTAACTGGCGTTGGCGGTGGCTCGCTGATGACCCCGCTGCTGATCCTGTTTGGCTTTCCCTACAATGTCGCCATCGGCACAGACTTGCTCTATGCAGCGATTACCAAAGCCGGCGGTGTTGCCAGTCATAATAAGCAAAAAACCATCCAGTGGCGCACCGTGCGCATGCTGGCGTTGGGTAGCGTGCCGGCATCTGTTCTCACCGCACTGCTGCTCAATCAGGTGTTTAACGACTCATCCGAGTACGAGAGTATATTGACCCGCAGTCTCGGCGTGATGCTGGTCTTGACCGCAACGGTGATTCTACTCAATGGTCGCTTGCGACGCTCTGCTGCAGTAAAGACTGTGCCTGGAGATGGTTTTTTTGATCGTCATACCGACGCTATCATATTTCTTGTAGGTATCTTTTTGGGCGTTTTCGTTACCCTGTCATCGGTGGGTGCCGGCGCCTTTTGTGCTGCGGTGTTGATGGTTCTCTATCCACACATGCCAGCGTTAAAAATAGTCGGTACTGATATTGCTCATGCGGTTCCGTTGACTCTAGTGGCCGGTCTCGGTCATCTGTTCTGGTTGGGCAACGTCGACTTTATGTTGTTGGGATGCCTGTTGCTGGGCTCGCTGCCGGCGATTCATTTCGGCACCAGATTGGCGCGTAGAATCCCCAGTAATATATTGCAAACCGCAATCGCAACCCTGCTTTTGGGCATGGGCATTAAGTTTGCGGTGTTTTAGGCAGTGTTAATGTTGAATCGTATTTAGAGTAGATCTTGGCCGAAGCGCGCTGCGAAAAAGGCAAACATTACCGCGTAGAAAAGATAGTAAAGCAGTGAGTGTCGGGAGCGCGTGCGTGACTCCTTGAGTAATGTCTCTGCTTGCCCGGAGAGATTGCGCTGCTCAATTTCTATACTCAAAAAATGTAGAGCCTCACCCTTGGGCCGGTCGCTATACAGTTTCAGTATCTCCGTGTCGGACAGCCGCAGATACTTCTTTGAACGCAAGACCGCCACTGATTACCGCTCTACCATCAACTCAGGTCTTCTCTTGCAACTCATTCGCTACACCATGGGGGACGTGGCCGGTGGCCACATGTTCACTGGCGGAACTGCAGTGAACTTGCTGATCATCAAAAAACACATCTGCGCCGAAGGATTTAAGAAAGTCGCCTTTGCTGAGCCCTCCGAGAAACAGACTTTCATCAATACGGATGCCCCACTCTCGCAGGGTGCGGACCACGCGCTCATGGGCTGGCGCAGCTCGCGCAGTCACCAGAGCGGTTCGAATTGGACATTCATCTATCGGAAATTCCGCTTGCAGAGAGTGCAGCGTCTGCAGGAAGTTCTTAAAGGGTCCGGGATCGAGCGGTGTGTGTGCAGACGCCTTTTCATTGGCGGTAAAGGCGTCGAGGCCACGTTCTTTAAAGATTCGCTCAGAGGCATCGGAGAACAACACCGCGTCACCATCAAAGGCAAAGCGCAGCTCGTCTGAGGCACTCGGCCCCTTCTGCGATGACAGCAGAGTTGCCGCGGCCATACCACTGTCCAGTGCGCTGCGAACATCTTGCGCATTGGTGGACAAAAAGAGATGGCAGGCAAAGGCGGAGACATATCGGTACGGCGAGTTACCGCCTGAAAATGCCGCGCGAGTAATATTGAGTCCATGATGGGCGATCGAATTAAACACGCGGAGTCCGGTATCAGCCGAATTTCGTGAGAGCAATATTACTTCTACTCGCGGCTCACCGCCGAGTTTCTCATTGATACGCAACAGCTTGGTGACCAGCGGGAAGGCTTCGCCCGGCTCCAATACGTCATCTTCGTGCTCGCGCTGGTATTTAGAATAGGCGGCCACACCCTGACTTTCATAGATCTGATGGACTTTCACGCATATCAAACAATGCGGTCGAGGAGATCGCGATAACTAGTTTAGGACCGTTTAATTGAGACTCTTTACCCTGCATTTTCTGGCGCTACTTGACTTTTATTATGCTGTTCTTCGGCACTAAAGTACTCTTTGGTTAAGCGAAACACAACCGGCCCTAGTAGGACCAGTGCAATTAGGTTGGGAATCGCCATCATGCCGTTCAATGCATCTGACATCTTCCATACCAGCCCCAGGCTCATCTGCGTGCCGAGAAAGATGCCGATAACCCACAGTGTCCGGAATGGGATAATTACCTTTGGGCCAAGCAAGAACTCGGCACAGCGCTCGCCGTAATAGCTCCAGCCAAGCATGGTTGTAAAGGCAAACAGTACAATACACAGCGACAGGATAATATCGCCATAGGGGAGTTCAGCCTTAAACGCTGCCAGTGTCATCGCCGCACCCTGTGGCTCGCCGCTCCAAACGCCAGTCACCACCAGCACAAGGCCGGTCATGGTACAAATAATCAGTGTATCGATAAAGGTCCCCAGCATTGCAATCGTGCCCTGCCTAACGGGACTATTGGTCTCCGCGGCCGCATGCGCAATTGGAGCGGATCCAAGACCTGACTCATTGGAAAAAATTCCTCGTGCCACGCCCATGCGCAGCGCCAACATCACTGCGGCGCCAGCAAAGCCTCCAGTCGCTGCCGCGCCATTGAATGCACTGTCAACGATCAGGACGATCGCGGCAGGTATATCTGCGGCATTGACCACCAGGATGCACAGCGTTGCCGAGATATAGAGTATTGCCATTAGAGGTACCAGCTTGCCGGCTACATCGGCAATACGTTTGATACCGCCGAGTAAAACAATACCGACTAAAACCGACATAACAACGCCGCTGACGACGGTGGGAACATTAAAATTGGTCTCTAACACCTGTGACACCGCATTGGATTGTACGGTGTTAGCGAGACCGAAGCCGGCGAGAGAGCCAAATAAGGCAAACAGCACGCCGAGCCATTTCCACTTTTCGCCGAGACCGTTTTTAATGTAATACATCGGGCCGCCGACTTTTTTGCCCAACTCATCGGTCTCACGGTAGTGAACCGCCAGTACCGCCTCGGCAAATTTGGTGGCCAGCCCCACTACTGCAGTGCACCACATCCAAAACAGCGCACCGGGACCACCGATGCCGATGGCGGTCGCGACGCCAGCGATATTTCCCGTTCCAACAGTCGATGAGAGCGCCGTCATCAATGCATTAAAGGGACTGATCTCCCCTTCTCCACTGCCCTTACGGCCTTTGAATAATTGTTTAAAGGCGTAGGGAATGCGCGTCACACTGATGCCTTTTAGGCCGATCGAAAGAAAGATGCCGGTTCCCAGTAGCAAAATTAGCATAACCGGGCCCCAGACTACGCTATTGATCGTGTCGATTACCTGTTCAAACATACCCACCTCATATTATTGTTATTAGTAACCCAGCCGATGTTGCTGAGCAAACAGTCCAAATAGCCCGCCAGTATGCAGAAAGACAATATCACCGCTGTCCTGGCCGGAGAATTTCCCCTGTTTAATATCTTCCATCATGCCAAAGAATGCCTTTGCGGTATAAACCGGATCGAGCAGAATTCCCTCTGTGGCGGCAACCTGTTTAATGGTATCGAATATCTCTTCATCGGCAACGCCATACGCGGGGCCGACATATGCATCACAGGTATCGGCAATCAGTCCCGAAATATCGGTCTGCGGGCTGTATTGACTCTGCCACTGTTCAAGATCCTGACGCACTTTGCGAGCAAAATAAGCACTGTCGTCACAGACCGCGTAGGCTTTAATGCAGGTATTGATTTGATGCAGATAACAGCCAAGCATTAAACCGGCCTGAGTGCCTCCTGAGCCGGTCGCGTGAACAATTGCCTGCGGGGTTATAGCGTGGCGCTCAAAGTCCTGCAACAGCTCCTCTGCGGCCGCTATATAGCCCCACATGCCGGTGCCATTGCTGCCGCCAGTGGGTATCGCATAGGCCTTACCTCCGAGCTCAGCGTAGTGGGCCTGCCACTCTTCAAAGAGCTTGCCCAGCTTTCTAAATTCATCGACGCTGTAGTGGCTAATGGTGGCCCCAGCCAAGTGATCGAGGAGTAGATTGCCTACTGGTTCGGGTTCGATGTCAGAGCGCAATAAAAGGTGCACCTTAAGACCAAGTTGTGCTCCGAGGATAGCGACAGCGCGACAGTGATTGGACTGCACGCCGCCGGAGGTGATCACGGTGTCACAGCCGCTCGCCAAAGCGTCGGCGAGCAGGAATTCGAGTTTGCGAATTTTATTGCCAGAGGTCGCGGCGCCAGTCAGGTCGTCGCGCTTAATCCAGATGCGCGGTCCACCCAGTTGCTCGGAAAGACGCTCTAACAGGTAGAACGGCGTCGGCGTTTGCGCGAGATTAAGTCTCTCAGGGTAATCAATCATCTGGCTGGGCTCTGGTAACAAGATGTTCTAAAGCAGGCTAACAAAAAGGGCCGCGTTAACGACCCTTTTTTAGATTAGCTTGTTAGATTGCCTTGATGGTTCCTTTTGGCAGCACCGCGTGGACCGCAGACTTCTGAAACTTGAGCTCAAGTTTGTCATTGACCTCGACGACGACATATTCCCCTTCAATCTTGGTGACCTTGCCGAGTATGCCACTGGTCATAGTCACCTCGTCACCTTTGCTCAGCCCAGTGAGCAAATCGGTGTGCTCTTTCTGACGCTTGCGCTGTGGGCGAATAATAAACAGGTACATAAAGATAAACAGTCCGCCAAACATGATTAGCGAGCCGGTAAGGCCAGGGTCGCCAGCTGCGGCCGTCGATTGAGCATGAGCGCTGGAAATAAAAAACATAATTAATCCTTGGTGTTGGTTTATTTGTGCCGCGACACTGTTGTGTCTTGGCGGTTACAGTTAAAACAATCTGGGTGCCGTTACAGTGCTATAAGTTCTCTTTTATCCACGCCAATGCGTCGTCGTGATGGGTTTTGGTTTTAACCTTTGGCATCACATGTTTGATCAGGCCATCTTTGCCAATAATNAACGTACTGCGTAACACACCCATATACTCACGGCCCATAAATTTCTTCAGATNCCACGCGCCATAACTTTCAGTAACCTGATGGTCTTCATCGGAGAGCAAGATGAAATTGAGCTCTTGCTTGTCCTCAAACTTGATGAGCTTGTCGACGGAGTCTGGGCTGACTGCCATCACCACGGTATCAAGTGCATCGAACTGATCTTTGCTGTCGCGGATGCCGCAGGCTTGAACAGTGCAGCCTGGTGTCATGGCCTTGGGGTAAAAATATAAAACGACATTTTTTTTGCCGCGAAAATCTGTCAGGCTAACCTTTTCTCCACGCTGATTGACCAGCGAGAAGTCTGTGGCCGCGGTTCCAATTTCAGAAAACGCCATCTTTCTCTCCAATTAAGAGGATCTTTTTAAGGTCGCTTACTGTAGCAAATTAATACTCTCGGCAACCAGTAAAAGCTGGGTTGAGAGGTTATTTAACGATAAAAAGCTTGTCCGTAAAAAAGCCGCTTATCGAAGATCCAATAAGCGGCTTTAAAACGGGCGGAGTTAGCTGACTATGGCAGCAGATGCTGAACTGCGTCGCGCTCTTCGGTTAGTTCTTGTTCGGTGGCAGACATCTTGGCCCGAGAGAAATCATTGATTTCAACACCTTGAACAATTTCCCAATCGCCATCTTTGCAGACGCAGGGGAAGGAATAGATCAGCCCTTCGGTAATACCGTAGCTGCCGTCGCTGTAGACACCCATGCTAACCCAATCACCCTCTGCTGTTCCCAGAGCCCAGCTGCGCATATGCGCGATCGCGGCATTGGCAGCAGATGCCGCACTTGAAGCGCCGCGAGCTTTAATAATGGCTGCACCGCGTTGCTGTACGACGGGGATAAAGTCGTTTTCGTACCAGTCCTGATCAACCATATCGATAGCCGCCTGACCATTGACCTTAGTCTGATGAATATCTGGATACTGGGTCGCTGAGTGGTTACCCCAGATAGTCATATGGGTCACATCATTGATCGTGGTGCCAGTTTTTGCAGCGATTTGGCTCAGCGCTCGATTGTGATCGAGGCGAGTCATGGCGGTGAACTGGCGCGGGTTAATATCTGGCGCATTGCGCTGAGCGATCAGTGAGTTGGTGTTTGCAGGATTGCCAACCACGAGTACTTTGATTGCTTTTGACGCGTTATCGTTGATCGCCTTACCCTGTGCAGAGAAAATCGCCGCATTGGCTTCAAGCAAGTCTTTGCGCTCCATACCTGGGCCACGCGGACGAGCACCAACAAGCAGTGCGTAGTCAGTGTCTTTGAAAGCCACCGCAGCATCGTCAGTGCAAACCATATCGGCTAGCAACGGAAATGCGCAGTCTTCAAGTTCCATCGCAACACCTTTCAGAGCTTCCAACGCTGGTGTGATCTCCAGCATCTGTAAAATAACCGGTTGATCTGAACCAAGCATCTCGCCAGCGGCGATGCGAAATAGTAAAGAGTAGCTAATTTGGCCTGCGGCCCCTGTAACAGTTACGCGAACGGGTGATTTCAAAATGGTTCTCCGGAAAAGTGAGTACGCCTAGTTGGTTGCGACACAATCGTATCGCTATATTTCGGGGCGCTATTATAAGGATGCACAGCGAAAATGCATCAATGCCAGACTAATGTGGAGCATTTTCAGAAACAATAGCCCCTTTTTCTAGAGGCTTGGTTGCTACCGGCTTATCCGCGAGCTGCGATTAAGCACACAGCTCTTGATAGGTGGCCAGCATGCGGCGGTAGAGTTGATCTTTAAAGTCNCTCGCCGAGGTATCCAGCTGCGCCACAATATCCACCAGGTGCTCATTATCCTCTTTGCCGCCCCACTGCTTTTGGTAGCTGCCATCCTGATAGCCGTGATCCTGACGGAAAAAGTTGAGCACATTTTTGCCGACATAGCCGACATAGAGTTGCTCAAAGTCCATGTCGATACCTTGCATTAGCTTGGCAAAGCGCACTGCATCAAAGCTTTTGCTGGCTAAGGTGTAATGGGTAAAGTCTTCAAGATCGAGGCGAAAGTCGCCATTGTCTTGCGGCGTGGAAAATGCTGCGGTAACTTGCTCGGCAATCGTCTCTGCTGTATCGCCCGTCAACAGCATGATACTTAAGCCAAAGTGCCAAATATCAACGAGTTCAAGAGCAATCTGGCCGATGTCTGGGTTCTGCTTTTTCCACCACTTCCAACCGTAATGGTCGAGCAGTTCGGCACACTCTACCCAGATTGCACGATACCATTCAAAGTTCTGCTGCTGCCAATCGGCATGCACCTTGCTATTCATATCGTTTTGCAATTCAAGCATGGTGAGTAGTTGTTGCTGTTTCATCTGCATGTCCTGTTAATGGGTTTCTGTTGGCGCTTAATCTCAGGCTCGAACAAAACTATTGCTCTGTTTTTCAACGCCAATCGTTGTGCTGGGCCCGTGACCAGTAATCACCACGGCATCCTCACTCAGACTGTAGAGTCGCTCGCTAATGGATTGTTTAATTTCATCAAAATTGCCGCCAGGCAGGTCGGTGCGGCCAATGCTGCCTTGAAATAAGGTATCGCCGGCAATTAATGTTTTGTACTCATCAAACCAAAAACTGACTGAGCCTGGAGTGTGGCCTGGGGTGTGAATCGCCACGCCACCACAGCAGTCCAGCGCCTGATCGTCATTTATATAGTGATCTGGCTCGGGTAGGCTGACAGTCGGCACGCCGAACATAGCGCACTGTTCCTCGACTATGTCCCATAAGAACTGATCGCCTTTGTGTAAATAGATCGGTGCTGCGGTGGCCTTTTTGATTTCGCCTGCGGCCAAGATATGATCAAGGTGAGCATGGGTGTGAATAATGGCAACAACCTTGAGGTTTAACTCGTTGAGTAGCGCCAATATCTTGTCGGCATCACCACCGGGATCCACCACCAGTGCCCTGCCGCTGAGTCGGTCACCAATCACTGAACAGTTGCACTGCAGCGGTCCGACCGGAAAAGTGCGAATAATAAAATTGGATTGCTCTGTAGTAGAACTCTGTGGATCAGAATAAGGTGTGTTTCCGTTAGTCTGTTGTGACATAAATGCTATCTCTAAACCGGTAGTTGAAAAAGACGATTAAAATTATCGGTGGTTGCCTGTGCCAATTGCTCAAGGCTGATGCCGCGCAGATCAGCCATACACTGGGCTACCTCGAGGACATACTGCGGCTCATTCTGTGAACCGCGATGTGGTACTGGCGCCAACCAAGGCGAATCAGTCTCCACTAGTATGCGGTCTAGCGGTACCTTTACCGCAACCTCACGCAATTGCTCGGCACTGGCAAAGGTGACGATACCAGAAAAGGAAATATAAAAGCCCAGCGCCAACGCTTGCTCTGCCATCTCCCATGTCTCGGTAAAGCAGTGCATCACACCGCCAGCGGCTGGGGTGTATTCACGCATCAGCTGAATGGTCTCCTCGCGCGCATCACGGGTATGAATAATGACCGGTTTGCCAATTTGCTGGCTGGCCTGCAGATGGTTGATAAAACTTTGCCGCTGCCAATCTATGGTCTCGCTGCTGTAAAAATTATCTAACCCTGTCTCACCTATGGCAACGACTCGCGGCTGTTGCGCGAGACTTATTAACTCTTCAACACTGGGCACTGGCTGCGTGGTTTTCTGCAGCGGGTGGACGCCAACCGAGGAGTAGACATTGTCAAACTCGGCGGTGAGATCGATAAGTGAACGCGAATTGGCTATATCGACAGCGACGCTGAGAAAGTGCGTCACGCCACGAGCCTCGGCGGAATGGATTACACCACTTAGACCACCGTCCCGATCGCTTAAATCCAAATGATCGAGATGGCAGTGAGAGTCTACCAGCATAGTATGAAAAGTCTTTTTAGAGGATTGATTTCTACATCGTTAGTGTAGGCTTGTGCGAGTGTACCGTACCGGTCAGAGCCTGTTCAATATCAACTTTTAATTCTTCATGCTCAGCACTTAACTGCACACCGACACCCTCGGTCTTAAAGTTCCCTGAGCCTTGGTGGGTGACCCAGACTACTTTGCCGGTCATCGGGATCGGGTCGGGGCGCAAATAGACGCTCAGCAGAAAGAAAATATCGTCGCCCAACTCATAACTTTTTTGTGTGGGTACAAATATACCGCCGCCCTGCACATAGGCCATATAGTGCTGATAAAGCGCATTTTCGTCATTGATTTCTACCGATAAAATACCGCTTTTGCCGCTGCTAAACATCCTTATCACCTCTCCATGGATACTTGTTTTAGCTTAGCACAAAACCTTAGAACGGCTTATTTGCGAGCGTTAAACACCATAACCCAATCCATAAAGAGCTCTTCCCAGAGCAGCTGTGGATTGGGATTATTACCGCTGAGAATCCAGTTGCGGGCGCGGAGCAAACTGTCTGAAAAGTCAAATAACGCGGTATTGGGCCGATCAGCTAGCTCAGTGGTCGCCAGTCGATGTATATAGCGGCTAAACCAGTCTATGGTTTGGTCGCCATCGAGTTTTTGACACTGTTGGGCTGCCGCTAGAGGTGAGACTAATCCTTCGCGAACCTCGCTTACCAAGCGTTCAAAATCATTGCGTTGTTGCAGGTTGTCGCTGTGACAATAATCAAGCGCTAACAGTGGTCTCCCGCCCGCGAGCGGCAACACCTGCTCTGCTGCGCCGCGATCACCCGTCACCTCGGTAAGCCAGCTAAGAGCACTGATGCTGTCCGGCGTCGGCAGGCTGAGTTTTTGGCAGCGACTGCGAATAGTCGCCGACAGTCTGCTGGGACGGTGGGAGACTAGAATTAGCAAGGTCTTTGCCTGTGGCTCTTCGAGGTTTTTAAGCAGGGCATTAGCCGCGTTGATATTCATCGCTTCTGCCGGCGAGATAATCGCCACTTTCCAGCCGCCCTGTTGTGCCGTTTTCGACAGTGACTGACAGAGCGCGCGGACCTGGTCAATTTTAATCGGTTTGCCGCTGTCTTCTGGCTCAAGAAAGGATACGTCAGGGTGATTTCCAGCAGCCAGTAGCAGACAGCTTTTGCAGGTACCACAGGCATATTTAACCATCTCAGCTGAGCATGTTAACCGCTGCGCCAACGCGTTAGCCAGGCGAGACTTGCCAATGCCGCTGTCACCGCTAATCAGGAGCGCATGGGGCAACCGGTCTGCGTCAATAGCGCTATTCAGAGAAGACCACACAGACTCCTGCCAGGGCAATGGCAGAGCGGACATTAGACGGTCTCCCAAAAGCTTTCCAAGGCCTCAGCAATCTGTGCCTGCACCCCCTCGAGGGAGCGCGAAGCATCGATCACGATACAGCGCTGGGGATTGTCCTGAGCAATTTGTAAATAGCGATTGCGTACGCGGTCAAAAAACGCTACCTGCTCCTGTTCAAAGCGATCTGGAGCACTGCGCTCACCGGCACGAGCGAGCCCAACCTGGACCGGGATATCAAGAATTAATGTTAGATCTGGTTGCAGGCTACCCTGCACAAGCAGTTCGAGTTCTCTAATCAAATCATCCCGCATCAGCCGTCCAGCGCCTTGGTAGGCATAGGTCGCATCGGTAAAACGGTCGCAGACCACCCATGCCCCTTCTCCGAGCATCGGTTCGATCACTTGATTGAGGTGCTGAGCGCGGGCGGCAAAAACCAGCAGAAGTTCCGCGGTACTGCTAACAGATTCCTCTCGCGGCGCTAGAAGTAGCTCACGAATCTGCTCTGCCAGCGGCGTGCCACCGGGCTCACGCGTTATGCTATAGCTAAGTTTTTTGGTGTCCATCCACGACTGGATAAACTCTATATTGGTGGTTTTGCCGACGCCTTCAGTGCCTTCAATGGTAATAAATTTTCCGCGCATTTGATTCCCCGAGCTTCCACCATCTGTTGTTGATCGTCCCATTGTGACGGCGTGGGACGCTGCTGTCTGTTCTGACTGTTACTTTTTAGCCTGCGGCGCCGATTGGTAATTCACTGAGCGCTGATTGATCTGATATTGTCGCACCGCCTTTTGGTGCTGTTCAAGGCTATCAGAGAAGTAATGTCCGCCGTCGCCGCGAGCAACAAAGTAAAGACTCGTGCCCGGTTGCGGATGCAGCGCTGCGTCAATCGCCGCGGCACTGGGCATGGCAATAGGTGTCGGCGGCAAACCATTGATGCGATAGGTGTTGTACGCTGTGAGAGCCTTTAAATGGGCGCGGGTAATATTGCCTTTATACGCGTCGCCCAGTCCATAAATCACGGTTGGGTCAGTCTGAAGGCGCATGCCTTTATTAAGGCGACGCACGAAGACTCCGGCAATCGTCGAACGCTCTTCGGCGAGCCCGGTCTCTTTCTCTACTATTGAGGCCATAATCAGAGCCTCATAAGCGGACCTGTACGGTAGCCCCATATCACGACCGGTCCAGGCCTGATTGAGGACATCCACCATTTTTCGATGCGCTCGCGCAAGAATGTCGACAGCGCCATCCGAGAGGGTATAGCTATAGGTGTCGGGGAAAAGCCAGCCCTCTGGATGAGCTTGATTGATCCCGGCCGCAGCCATTACCTGTTCACTGCTGAGCTCTGCGATCTCAGCAAACTGCTCGACGCTGGCCAAGTGTGACAACCATTGACGAAAGGTCCACCCCTCTGGAAAAGTAATTTGATATCTGACCACATCGCCGCGATTAAATCTGTCCAACAACTGCAAGGCAGAGTCTCCCTGCTCAATCTGGTACTGGCCTGCCTGAATGGCGGTCAGGTCGACCAGTCGAGCATAGAGGCTGAGCAACCTAGGGTGCGAGAGGAGTTTGGCTTCATGGAGTTCTCGGTTGACGCGGGTAAGGCTGCTGCCTTTACCAATCACCCAAGTAATAGACGCCTTATCCGCAGGCAGATTAATTGACTGGTTAAGCTGATGGTGGGCGGTCAATAACAGACCCGAAGCGCAGATCATGGCAACTGCAATAAGAATAATGCTGCGCTTTAAGTGTTTCAACATGGGAAGCTATCACAGTGCTTGTGCAACGCTGTCTGTAGCACTCTGGTGTCATCACCAATGGCGAGAGCGCCACACTCTGTTGCCGCGATAACCGGCACCACACCCCGCACGGCGCTGCACACAAACAATTCATTGGCCTCAGCCACCTGCTCTCGAGTCAGCGTCGTTTGCCTAACCGCCAAGCCACAGGTGGCAAATAACTCATCCAACAGCAGTGCACGCATGACCCCGCGCACGCCAGCTTTATCCAACACTGGTGTGATCCAGCCATCAGCACCTTTCAGGAACAGATTGGCTCGAGTTGTTTCGACTGCCAGTCCTTCAGTGCTGAACATAATGCCGTCGTCAAATTCATCAACCCATTCGGCGCGAGCCATCACCTGATCGAGACGGTTTAAGTGCTTAATTCCGGCTAGTGCAGGGTTGATGGGTAGTCTGTAATGACAACTGGTTAAAGTAATTCCCTCTCGACGCTGCTGCCGAACGTTTGCGGGTAGCTCAAAGTACTGGCAGATAATCCGCGGCGTCATGTCGACAGGTGAGGCATAGCCACGCCCACCGCTACCGGCGGTGACAATTATTTTGATGATTCCGTCGCGAAGTTGATCGCCAGAGAGGCCTCCGAGGAAGGCATCCAGATGTGTCTGCAAGCGTGTTGGCGATACGTTTATGCCCAGCACTCGGGCATCCGCAACTAACCGTCGGCTATGCTGTTGCCAAAGCGGCATCGACCTATTTTGCAGCAACAGGGTTTCGAATAGACCATGGCCATAGGCGCCGCCGCGATCAGATAGCGGCACAGTGTCAGCCGGCAGGCCATCTACCATGCATCGAGTCACGGAATGTTCGCTTTCGGACTATTCATAAGTACCTAGTTTCATGGCGATGAAAATTAGCATAGCGTTGATCAGGTCAGACGCATATTAAACATAAATTTCATGCATAAAAAAACCGCCCCAATGGAGCGGTTTTTTAAACGGCCAGGTATTAGCCATTTGCCGTGATATAACTGATCGCATCTTGTACCGTAGCGATTTTCTCCGCTTCTTCGTCAGGAATCTCAGCATCAAATTCCTCTTCCAGAGCCATAATTAACTCAACAGTATCGAGGGAGTCGGCACCTAGATCTTCAACAAAAGAGGACGTGGTTTTTACATCTTCTTCTTTAACACCTAGCTGCTCAGCAACCATTTTAATGACGCGTTCTTCGATGTTACTCATCGTGTTTCTACTCCTGTTAACGGGTATTCTAAAATTTTTGTCACCGAGCGAAAACTCTCAGTGACGGTAATCTGTTCTCTCGGGCGCGCATTTTACCCTACAAAACACAAAATGCTAAACCCCTATTTTAAAAAATCATATTAACTATATAAATCAATAGGTTAAGACATATACATGCCGCCATTTACATGGATTGTTTCGCCGGTAATGTAGCCCGCGGCGTCTCCAGCAAGGAAACTGACCACTGCAGCAATCTCTTCAGGTGCACCCAGTCGAGCCAGGGGAATCTGCGTTAGCATGGCTTCTTTATTAGCCTCTGGCAGATCTTTGGTCATGTCTGTGTCAATAAAGCCGGGCGCAACTGTGTTGACAGTGATGTTTCTTGAGCCTAGCTCTTTCGCTAGGGCGCGCGTGAAACCACCGACTCCCGCTTTTGACGCTGAGTAGTTGGCCTGCCCTGCGTTGCCCATAGCGCCGACGACGGAACTGATATTGATGATTCTGCCCCAGCGCGCCTTGGTCATTGGACGAACACAGGCTTTAGCCAATCTGAACACAGAGGTTAGATTGGTATCAATCACATCCATCCACTCCTCATCTTTCATGCGCATAAGGATATTGTCTTTAGTAATACCAGCGTTGTTAACCAAAATAGTCGGCGCGGCAAACTGCTCGGCAATGGCCTTAATCACAGCGTTGACGGAATCGCTGCTCGTGACATCCAGCACCATACCGGTGCCGGTAATGTTGCTCTCTGCAAAGCGTTGCGTGATCGCAGCAGCGCCAGCCTCAGAGGTTGCTGTGCCGATTACGGTCGCACCTGCCTGCGCAAGGGCGCTGGCAATCGCAGCACCAATTCCGCGAGTTGCTCCGGTGACCAGAGCGACTTTGTCATTGAGATTCATTGGTTATTCCTGTGTTAATAATAATTAAAGGCGTGATCAGACTGATGATAAAGCATTTTCAAGACTGGCAACATCATCCGTAGCCAGCGATGTCAGGTTGCGGTCAATACGCTTGGAAAGGCCATTGAGCACCCGGCCCGGACCACATTCGATTAATATCTCTGCGCCTCGAGCTGCGAGACCATTGACGCAATCAACCCACAGCACTGGCTTGTAAATCTGTTCAAGCATCAGCGATTTAATCGCCTGGGGCTTGTCCTCAGCTTGAGCATGAACATTGTGAATCACCGGAATCTGTGGCGCACTGAAGTTAGTTTGCTCGATGAGCTGTGCCAGATTGTCTGCTGCGGGGCGCATAAGAGACGTGTGGAATGGTGCACTGACGGGCAACTCGACCGCTCGCTTTGCGCCGGCTTTTTTACAGATAGCCACTGCTCGCGCTACCGCATCTGCATCGCCGGCAATAACCACCTGACCCGGTGCGTTAAAGTTCACCGCGGCGACGATTTGCTGTTGTGCTGCCTGCCGACAAGCATCAACCACTATGTCGTCATCAATGCCCATAATAGCTGCCATCGCGCCTACCCCGACAGGCACAGCCTGCTGCATAAACGCGCCGCGAGCGCGAACAATATTAACGGCGTCAGCAAAGTCAACTGCGCCTGCACAGACCAGTGCAGACCATTCGCCGAGACTGTGTCCAGCCAAGGCGCCAGGAGTTGGACCGCCCAGATGCTGCCATAAACGCCATATCGCGACACTGGCAGTCAGTAGAATGGGTTGTGTGCGCTCAGTCAGATTAATATCCTCCTGCTCTCCTTGCTGCACTAATTGCCAGCAGTCATAGCCCAACACTGCGGATGCCTGTGCAAAGGTTTCCTCTACTAGCGCGTTCTCGGCAGCTAGATCTGCCAGCATGCCGATTTTTTGCGATCCCTGGCCGGGAAACACAAATGCCAAATTACTATTCATAGTGCGTCTGCTTTTATCCGTGTTGGTTGATTTTGAGATTAAGTATAGGCGACAAAACGTCGGGTAAGTTATGTTCTGCCGCATCGCAGGCGACGTCCAGCGCCCGCACAAACGCGCCTTGAGATGCCCCGCCATGACTTTTCACTACTACGCCATTTAGGCCCAAAAAATACGCGCCGTTATAGAGTGCGGGGTCAAACTTGGCTTTGAGTTTTTTCAGCGGTGAACGGAGTAATGTTAGGGCGATGCGTGACAACCAGCCACTGCCGACCGTCTGGCGAAACTGAGCGGCGACCATGTTGACCAGACCTTCACTAGCTTTGAGCGCGATATTACCGGCGAAACCATCACAGACGACAACGTCTGTGCCGCCCTCGAAAATGCCATTGCCCTCTACATATCCGCAGTAATTAACTAGTGGTTCGGCGTTGAGAAGCGCTGCCGCTTGATGAATATCATCGCGCCCCTTGCCGACCTCTTCGCCGACATTGAGCAGCCGAACTGTCGGCGAGTCGATGGAGTCTAGCTCTTTCGCCATCAGTGATCCAAGCAGGGCAAACTCACAGAGTTGTTTGGCAGAGCAGTTGATATTGGCGCCCAGGTCGAGGACATAACTATGGCCGGTTTTTGTCGGCACTGCAGTGCAAATGGCGGGACGAGAGATACCTGGGAGTGCTTTTAGAAAGTGCAGGCCGAGCGCCATGATCGCACCGGTATTGCCAGCGCTGACAAAGGCCTGTGCTTCTCTAGCCGCCAGCGCTTGCAACCCCATGCCCATTGATGAGTCGCGTTTAGAGCGAATTACAGCGGAGGGTTTGTCGGTATCAGCAACGCAACAGTCACTGTGACGCAACTCGATACGCGACAAAATACTGGAATCGTGACACAGGGCTAATTGAGTGGCCACCTGATCATGATCACCGAAGACCAATGCAACAACTTGGCGATGGTGACTGAGGAAATCAACTAGCGCAGATACAGTGACGCGAGGACCGAAGTCCCCGCCCATAGCATCAACGGCAATTCGGAGTGAATTTGCCAAAGAGTGGTGCGTTCAGTTATTCGGTGTCAGTCTCGACAACTTTGCGGCCGCGGTAAAAACCGTCAGCGGACACATTGTGACGCAGGTGCTTTTCGCCACTCAGCGAATCAACTGAAATAGTAGGAGCAGTAAGTGCATCGTGTGAACGACGCATACCGCGCTTTGATCGTGTCTTGCGACTTTTCTGAACAGCCATAGATTACTCCTAAGCAATAATCCTGTGCAGCCAACGTTACTTCTTCAGCTGCTTTAAAATATTAAAGGGATTGTCAGCGACAATCTCATCGTCTTTCTCGTCACCACTTGGCCCGTCCTTGGAAAGAAAGGTGTCTCCAGTACAGCTACCTTGTTCATGGTAGTTGACTAGAGGCAGAGCCAATAAAACTTCATCTTCGAGCAGGACACTTAGATCGGCCATTTTATCGCCAACAATCCAAGGTTCCCGATCACCTGAAACACTCGCAATCTGATCTTCCGACCAGACAACCTGTGCTGCTAAGTCAGTGGCCAAATCCACTCTCACTGGATCTAGACAGCGCTGACATATCGCCGTGACAGAGATGGTCAAATTACCATTGACAACCTTTGCCCTGGCTTCATCCACTTCGAACCTAATCAAAGCCGATAGCGGCGTCTCGATACTTTCAACTGCCAGTGCCAACCGCGGCAAATGCTTAACATCGAAATGTCCTTCGAGGACAATTCCTTGGTTCGCAAGTTTACGCGGATCGACAAGTGTTGGCAGTGCCATAAATTCAGGTGGTACCCAGTTAGGCGCGCATGATAGGGTCAAGTTTTTGATCTGTCAAAGAAAATTGAGCAAAATGCCCGCCAATGGGCCAGTATAATTATCCCCAGGCGACCTCAATAAAATAAACCAGTAGCTCAATTATGCGTAACCTTATCCTAGCGTCCTCTTCAATTTATCGAAAGTCCCTCCTCGAGCGACTACAGATTGAGTTCAAATGCGTCTCTCCTGACATCGATGAGTCTCCACGCGACGACGAAACTGCCCTCGATCAGGCGCTGCGATTAGCCGATGAAAAAGCTCAGGCTGTCGCGCTACAGTTTCCTGATGCGACGGTGATTGGTTCTGATCAGGTTGCAGAGCTATGCTTTACCGACGCCTCCGCAAACGCTCGCAGGCCAGTAATCTTGGGCAAGCCGGGCAACCATCAGTGCGCAGTTGAGCAACTCAGCGCGCAGTCCGGCCAGACCGTTAAGTTTTACACGGCAGTAACAGTACTCAGTGGCGGACTGTTAAACCGCGCCATGGATATCACTGAGGTCCGGTTTCGCCATCTTAGCAATGCTGAAATTGAAGACTATCTACAGGCTGATAAACCTTATAACTGCGCCGGTAGCTTTAAAGCCGAAGCGCTTGGTATTAGCCTGTTTGAATCGGTTATTAGCCACGATCCCACCGCCCTTATTGGCCTGCCACTAATTAAAGTCTCGCAATTACTTCGTCAAGTCGAGATCGAGACACATCAATAGAGCGTGGATGTAATTTCGCCAAACAGGTCTAGGCAGGCTAGCGGTTTAAACGCGCGCAATCGATCGACATGATGCGCGCCGTAACTCACCGCGATTCTCGGCATCGCCGCATTGACCGCCATTTCCATATCGAACTCTGTATCGCCAACCATCACCGCTTGATCTGCACTAAGATCAAACTCCGCCAGCAACTCATTCAACATTAACGGATGTGGTTTGGAGAGAGTCTCATCCGCGCAGCGACTGGCGTGGAAAAACGTCTGCATGTCCAGACTATCGAGAACTCGATCAAGCCCCGCCCTGCTCTTTCCAGTCGCCACTGCCAGCTGATAGCCCTGAGCTTTTAAATCATGCAAGGTCTCTTCGACGCCAGGGAAAAACGCGCAGGGAGCGTTATCTTCAGCGCGGTAGTGCTGCGAATAACTGGTTTGTATTTGAAAAACCTGTTCGCGAGTCGCCTGTGGAAATAGTCGAAAGGTAGCCTCGGTGAGACCAAGACCAATAATGTCTTTAACCTCAAGATAGGAAGGCACAGTTATATCGTGATCTCGTGCAGCCATTTGCATAGCGTGGACAATACGTGCAACGGAATCGGAAATGGTGCCATCCCAGTCAAAAACAATCAGTTTGATGGCGTTTGCACTATTTGAATTAAAAGTACTCACAATTTGGTTAGTACCTTCGCCAGGTCTGCAGGCAGAGGCGCTTCGACGTCGACCCAATCACCAGATAGTGGATGCTTAAAGCGCAGAGAACTAGCATGTAGGAATAACCGCTTTAATCCGCTCTCTTTTAAACTTTCGTTGTAGTGTTCATCGCCATATTTGCTGTCACCTGCCAGCGGCTGCTGCGCAAACTGACAGTGCACTCTAATCTGATGGGTCCTGCCGGTCTCTAGTTTTATATCCAGAAGAGTTGCCGATGGAAACTGCTGCAGAATTTTGAAATGCGTCACCGACGCCTTGCCCGAAACATCGACACGCACCATCCGCTCACCGGACTGCAGCGTGTTTTTGCGCAGGGGCGCATTAATGGTATTTTTGCCCTTGGGCCAACGCCCCTTTGCCAAGGCTATGTAGCGCTTTTCGATATTGTTGCGCTGCATGGCTTGTTGTAGCTCCAGTAGCACAGAACGTTTCTTGGCCAGCATAAGACAGCCAGACGTGTCCCGGTCGAGTCGATGAACCAATTCCAGGAACCTGAGCTCGGGATGTTCTGCGCGCAGGGCTTCAATAGCGCCGAGTGAGACACCACTGCCACCGTGAACAGCCAGACCACTTGGCTTATTAATAATCAGTAAACCATCATCTTCAAACAGCACATTGTTGGCTAAATACTGCTTTAACTGCCGACCGACGGCTGGCATCTCGCCACGCTCAGCCACTCGGATGGGTGGCAGGCGGACTATATCGCCCTCTTTCAGACGACTATCAGCTTTTACGCGACCTTTATTAACCCGCACCTCGCCCTTGCGCAAAAGCCGGTAGATACGTGACTTGGGCACACCTTTGAGGGTTTTAATTAAGAAGTTGTCTAGGCGCTGCCCAGATTGCTCTGGGCCTATATCAACGTAAGATACTTGATTGAATTGTGGTTCGATTGACATGGGGGCTGCTTATGATGATTTGGCGCGCATTGTACCTAGCGGCCTCGGTCTTCCCAACTAAATTATCTGTTTACATTGAAAGTCTCAGGGTTTGTTGTTACATTGCCGACCAAGTTCCCTGCTGCCCAGCACAGAGTTGACGCTGCCCAGAGGTTGAACAGATCGCCAAAAGCATTTAATAAGGCTAAGCGAAAAGAATACATGAGAGTCTGGCCATAGGGGCCGACCCTCGATGACAGCTGAGTAGGCTGCAGAGAAAAGACAAGATAAATTTGGTTACAGAAGTTAACCACAATGAGAAAGACCTACCCTTAGAGGCCTATCTTTCTTAAAGTGAAACGCGTTTTAATCCACGACAACCCGGCATTAACGTAGGGTTTGTTGTGAGAAAAACGACCGTTCGGTTAGCTGAGAACAAGATACTAACAATGGATAGCAACCCCATACCTGCGCTTAAGGCCAGTAATCATGGGGGAAAGGAGAAACTGGCGCGGCGCATTTAACGCGCAGCACCATCTTTAGCACTTCAACATCTATACCTAGTCCCTTGCTTCACCACACCTCCTCTTACCTCTTTTCACTGATGCTCTCTCAACACAACAAGCAAAGGTGAATTATGAAACGTATGTTAATTAATGCTTCGCACACTGAAGAAGTGCGCGTCGCGATGGTTGATGGTCAGAAGCTCTATGATCTGGATATCGAAAACCGCACAAGAGAACAAAAGAAAGCCAATATATACAAAGGCAAAATTACACGAGTAGAGCCCAGCCTCGAAGCAGCATTTGTCGACTATGGCGCTGATCGTCATGGCTTCCTGCCACTGAAAGAAATCTCCCGTGAATACTTCAAAGGTAAATCCTCCGACGGTGGCCGAGTCAATATCAAGGACGTCATCCGCGAAGGCCAAGAAATATTTGTCCAGGTTGAAAAAGAAGAGCGTGGTTCCAAAGGCGCAGCACTGACCACCTTTATCAGCCTCGCTGGCCGTTATTTGGTACTGATGCCAAACAACCCCCGTGCTGGCGGTATCTCTCGCCGTATCGAAGGTGAAGAGCGTGCTGATTTACGTGAAGCGATGCGCGGTCTGAATATTCCTGAAGGGATGGGCGCGATTGTCCGCACCGCGGGTATCGGGCGAGCGACCGAAGAACTGCAGTGGGATCTCGACTACTTGCTGCAGCTCTGGAATACCATTGAAGCTGAAGCTGAAGGTGCAAAAGCACCGCATTTTCTGTTCCAAGAAAGCAATGTAATTGTCCGAGCCATTCGCGATTATCTGCGTCAAGATGTCGGTGAAGTGATCGTTGATAGTCAAGACGCTTATAATCTAGCCGCCGCCTTTATTGGCACTGTAATGCCCGATTTCACCAACAAGGTGAAATTCTATCAAGAACAGATTCCACTGTTTAACCGCTACCAAATTGAAAACCAGATTGAGACTGCATTCCGTCGCGAAGTCAGCCTCCCCTCTGGCGGTTCAATTGTAATTGATGTCACCGAAGCAATGGTCTCTATCGACATTAACTCAGCGCGCGCCACCAAGGGCGGTGATATCGAAGAGACAGCCTTCAACACCAATAAAGAGGCCGCCGAGGAAGTTGCTCGTCAATTGCGTCTTCGCGACGTTGGCGGGCTGATCGTGATCGACTTTATCGACATGCTCAATGCGCGACACCAGAAAGAAGTGGAAAACAAAATTCGCGACGCGCTGAAGATTGATCGCGCGCGTGTTCAGGTCGGCCGTATATCGCGCTTTGGACTGCTTGAGATGTCCCGTCAACGATTGCGCCCTTCTCTCGAAGAAACCATGTCAAAGGTCTGTCCACGCTGTAAAGGCCAGGGCACTATCCGCGGCACACGTTCGTTGGCGCTCTCTATTCTGCGTCTGATCGAAGAAGAAGCACAGAAAGAGTTCAGCAAAGAAATTCGCGCTATTGTGCCGGTATCAGTCGCCACCTTCCTGCTCAACGAAAAACGTCGTGAGATATCTGAAATTGAAGGTCGCAACAAGATTAACGTTGTGGTGCTGCCGAACACACAGATGGAAACACCCCATTATGAGGTTGTCCGCATTCGTGCTCAGGATGATGACGAAAATAGCGATGAGTTCAGCTATAAACTAGCCCATGACCTAAGCCACAAAGAGCCAGAGCAGGATCTTGAGCGCAGCAGTGCGCCGCTGCCGGTCTCTGAGCCAGCCGTCAAGACTCTAGTGCCCAACACCCCAGCGCCGATTATGCCGGAAAAAGCAGCAGCCACAGCCGTTGTGACTGAGGAAGCGAAACCAGGTCTGGTCAAACGTCTTTGGAATTCAATGTTCGGCGGTGGCGGCACAGAGGAAGTCGAGGTTAAGGAAGAAGAAACGCCCCGCTCGAACAGCTCTAACAGACGTCGAGGCGGACAAGAAAATCGAAACCGTCAAGGTAATCGCCGGCCCAATAATCGTAATCGCAATGACAATGCGCGCAATACTGAGCGCACTGATAATCGCCAAAAAAGTGATAAGCCAGCACCCAGTGGAAATCGCAATGAACAGCCCAGACCAGCGGTCAAAGAGCAAAGCGCTGGCGCCACAGATACACGTCAGGCAAGTGACCAACGTCCAGACACAGCTGAGGGCGGCGATCTTAAAAAACGTCCAAGTGACAAGCGCAGAGGCCCGCGTCGCCGTCGCCAGCGTCAGGATGTTCCGCAGGATACCATCGCGCAGACTTCAGCGGACATAGCAGTAGAGTCTGCAAGCGTGGAGTCAACGCCAACAGTAACCGACTCCGCTCCCGTCGCGGCCGTTACAAGCGAGAAAACCAGCTCAGTTGAAGCGACGACCACAGATAGCGCCGCTACAAAGCCAGCTCGCAAACGCCCTGCTCGCAAACGCAAGCCAAAGGCTGAGACAGCCGATGTGACAGAGACTACTGTTGCCGAAACGACATCTACTGAAACAGTCCAAGCAGTTGCGGAAAGTCAGGATTCGTCTGTCACCGCCACAGAGAAACCAGCGCCCAAGCCTAGAGCTCGTCGCAAAGCCCCGGCTAAAGCAAAAAATGTCGAGACAGATGCGCCGTCTGAAGCAAGCCCTGCGGCAACCGCAGATGCCCCGGTCAAAGCTGATAAGTCTGCCGCAGCTGAAAAGCCTAAAGCGATTAAAAAGACCCCTGCTGTCACGGCAGAGAAACCTGCTCAGCAACCAGCTGCTTCGGGAACGGCCAGAGCTATCAATGATCCACGCTTTAAGCCGAAGCCCGTCAGCGCTGTGTCTGTGAGTACTGAACGTCTCGAAAAACCCGCTTCCAGCGCACTCGACACAAGCAAGCCTGCGCCGATTGAAGTGCCAAAGGC
>JGI20156J14371_10000464_pt1 | contig 35592 bp, 35 predicted proteins | sample COG_06_FD_14371 | JGI IMG/M metagenome (IMG submission 14371)
TGCGAACTAAGAAGTATTATGACTATTTTGCCCAAAAGTGACACCGCTATGCTAGGAAGCGTTAAAGGGATTTACGAATGGAATGCAGTTAACGGTTTTTGTAATAAATGTGGTCAACCAACCGTTACCGCACTTTCGGGTTGGGAAAAAATCTGTAACTCTTGTAATTCTAAACACTTCCCAAGAACAGATCCTGTAGTCATAATGCTCGTATGTAAAGATGCCTCAATTCTGCTTGGCCGATCAGCTGCTTGGCCAAAAGGGATGTTTTCGTGCTTAGCGGGATTCATGGAACCTGGGGAATCAATTGAGGCAGCAGTTGCTCGAGAAACATTTGAAGAAACTGGAATTTTGGTAAAAAATGTAAGATACGTAACCAGTCAGCCATGGCCTTTTCCAGCTTCGCTGATGATTGGGTGTATTGCTGAAGCAACTTCTCATGATATCATAATAGATCAAGATGAACTTGAAGACGCCCGCTGGTTTCACAAAAATGAAATCCTCAAAGCAATTGACTCAAAGGGGTCTTGGTGGCCAGCAAGGGAAGGATCAATAGCCCGATATCTTATAAATCAATGGGCAGCCAATAGTGTTTAACTTTAAAAATTTAGGATCATACTTTTGGACGATATGGATGCTTTTCATAAACGCCAAGGATCTTCACCACTGAGGTAAAGTATTTAAGTTCTTCAATTGCACGCTGCACTGGTTTTTCATCAGGGTGACCTTCAATATCGAGATAAAATTGAGTAGCTGTAAAAGATCCTCCGACCATATAACTCTCTAACTTTAACATATTAATTCCATTTGTTGCAAATCCGCCAAGGGCTTTGTATAATGCCGCAGGCAAATTACGAACTTCAAAGACAATAGTAGTCATGCAATCTTTTTTATTAATGTTTTTTTCTGCTAGTTTTAAATCTTTTGCCATCACCAAAAATCGTGTTGTATTATTGTTCATATCCTCAACATTGGACGCTAGGCTAGTGAGCCCATATATTTTTCCGGAAAGTTCTGACGCCAAGGCTCCAACAGTATGATCATTCAACGAAGCAACTTTTTTTGCAGAACCCGCTGTGTCAGGCCCTACTATGCTAGTTATAAAATTTTTTTGTAAAAACTCCCTGCACTGTCCAAGTAAAACAGTATGACTTATAGCACTTCTAATTTGGTTTAAGCTACTGCCAGGCAAAGCTAGTAAATTAATCCTGACTCTAAGAAAATATTCCTTAATAATAAATAAACCAGAATCAGGAAGTAATGAATGAATGTCGGCCACCCTACCATATGTAGAATTTTCTATAGGCAACATAGTCAGCTGAGAACTCCCCCTAATGACTGAATCAATCGCCGACTCGAAAGTAGGACAGGGCACAACATCATGATTAGAATAAAGGTCAAGACATGCTTGATGAGAGTATGAGCCTAATTCACCTTGAAACGAAATTGTATTTTTCATAAACTAATCCATCTATTCTGTATTTACTGCTTTTACACCTTGATAAATACGAGTGGAAGTAGTTAAAACAGTTTCGTCAATAATTTTTTTAATTAGTGGATTACAGGTGCCTAAAATGAATACGTTTGAATTAACTAAAATAGTTGCAGGCTTTTGTGGCTCGTTGCTTATATTACTTTTAATACAATGGGGCGCCGAACTAGCATACCATTCAAATCACCAAAAAATTCAAATTGCATCATATTATTTAGAAATAGAAAGTGACATAGAAGAAACAGATCAGGTCAAAGAAGAAATTCCATTTATTGAAATGGTAGCTTTAGCAGATATTGGTAAAGGGAAAAAAATATTTGGGAAATGTAAAGCGTGTCATAAGCTTGAAAAAGGGGCAAACGGAACTGGTCCATACCTGTACGATATCGTAGGGAGAGAGATAGCATCTGTGAATAATTATAACTATTCATCAGCTTTAACAGGAATGAATGGTATTTGGTCTGAAGACGAACTCAGTGCTTTTTTACTAAAACCATCAAAATACGCACCGGGAACTAAAATGAGCTATTCTGGATTAACACCTCTAAGCGATAGAGCAAATCTAGTGGCTTATCTTAAAACAGTATCTGATTAAAATTGAAAATAATTCATATTTATTAATTCTTTATTATCTACGAGAAAATAATTTCTGCATTTTTGCTACTGCAAAAAGAACAAAAAGTGAACAAATTGAAATTTAAAAAATATATAGACTACAATAATTTAAAAAATACTCCTTTAGTTAATCAAAAATTTATTAGTTTTGCGCCAAATCTCTATTTAAAATTAGGGAAAATGCATGAAATATGCGGTCCTGCCAGGATACGAATTGCAATACTTGTTGCAGCAAAAACAGCTGACTTTATAGTATGGATACGCCCTAATTGGGAAAACTTCATTATGAATACCGACGGTATATCCGATTGGTTTTCTCCAAGTCAGTTATTATTTGTCAATGCCAAAAATAGAAATGATCTGTTTTCTACTACAGAAGAACTGCTGCGTAGTGGCATTTCAACGATAACAATAACTGAACTACCAGTCATACCTAGTTCTCTTCAAATGCGCCGCATTAATCTTGCTATGGCTTCAGGAATTAAATTAAACAATAGTGAGGCGTCTTTAGGGTTAATCTAATCCCCAAATAAAGGAGGTGCAACTAGTATTGAAAGTCGTTGGTATGCCTCAACTTTACCTTGCTGGGGAAGTTCGATTAATAAAGACGGTACGTATTTAGAACAGAAATGGTATGTTAAAAGATTATTTTCAAGAACAGACCCTATTAAAGAGTGGACAATAGAAACAAATACATATGGTGAAAGGAATAAGCCTCCCAAATTGATATCATTGCCAATAGGATAGCTTTCATTTATCCACCTAGAATAGTAAGTTAAGACATTCTGCTTTTACTTATAATGTGTCAGAAAAATATATAAGAGCTCTTGCTACTTAGTTATTAAAAAAATCAATCAACTCAATAGAAAAAAATTTGAAATGTCAATTTGGTCTCATATCTCAAAACTATTAAAGGCACTTAAAATAGGAGAAACTTTATCTGTAATATTTAATAGATTGGAAACTACTCCTGAAAAAAGAATAGGCTTTACTATTGCTGCAATAGCCTTGAGTGCAAAGATGGCTAAAGCTGACGGTATCGTTACGAGCCAAGAGAAACTAGCCTTTAAAAAAATATTTACTATTCTACCAAGGGACGAAAAACACGTAAAATATGTGTTTGAACTAGCACAAAAGGACATAGCAGGATACGAAATTTACGCAAAAAAAATATCTAAAATGCTCAAGAATAAGCCAAAACTTTTAGAGAATTTGATAGAGGGCCTCCTTTATATTTCAATATCAGATAAAGTTTTTCATCCTAAAGAAGAACATTTTATAAATGAGGTAGCAAAAATTTTCAAAATTTCGGAGCAAACGCTCGAAATTCTTAAAGCTCGATATATTCCATTCTTGCAACACAATCCTTATTTAGTTTTAGGCTTAAATCCAGATTCAGAATTGAAAGATATAAAAAAGCAATGGCAAAAACTTGTACATGAGAGTCATCCCGATAATATAATAGCACAAGGTTTGCCCCAAGAAGCGATTAACCTAGCAACTTCTCGTCTAATTGCAATCAATGAAGCCTGGCAGAAGATCAACCAACATATTACAAAGCAATAAATTATAAAAATTTGAAATAGATTTAAATCAAAATTGGAAGGTCCTAAGAATGAAAGTAATAAATTTTTTAAATTCTAATTACAACACACTTGATCAATCTCAAAACTTAAAAGAGCAAAGCCAATTAGGTGAAATGCCAGAATGGGATTTATCAGACCTTTACAGTAGTGCCTCTGCCAAAGAGATAGTAAAAGATCTAAAAAGTGTTGAACAGCTGTCAGAGTCTTTTGCTTCAAAGTACGAAAACAAATTATCGACTCTATCCGCTACAGAAATGCTAATTTGTTTAATGTCTCAAGAAAAAATTACTGGATTAATGGGGCGTTTAATGTCGTTTGCCGCTCTTAGATACTATCAAATGACGACTGATGTTTCCAGGACTAAACTCTTGAGCGATATTCAAGATAAGATAACTCAATTAAGTGCAAAAATAATATTTTTCTCTCTTGAATTCAATACTTTAGATGAATCACATTTGAATGACATGCTGAACGAAAATTCAGAGCTCCGCCGTTACAGGACCGCCTTTGATCGAATGAGGGCGATGAAGCCTTATCAACTTAGTGATGAACTAGAAAAATTCCTCCATGAACAATCTGTAGTCGGGGCTACCGCCTGGAACAGGCTATTTGATGAAACTATTATAAGCCTAAAATTCAATATTAACAAAAAAGACCTATCCCTTGAAGAGGTTTTAAATCAATTGACTGATGCTAACCGAAGGAATCGTGAAAAAGCTGCGAAGTCGTTATCAAAAGTACTCGAAAAAAATATAACCTTATTTAGTAGAATTACCAACACACTAGCTAAAGAGAAAAGTATCGAAGACAAATGGCGTAAATTTCCAAACCCTCAGTTTTCAAGACATTTAACTAATGATGTAGAAGAAGAGGTTGTAAAAGCGCTAAGAGATTCTGTGGTTGATTCATATTCGAAGACCTCACATCGATATTATAAGTTAAAAGCAAAGTGGCTTGGCTTAAAAAAACTTGAAATATGGGATCGAAATGCTCCTTTGCCGCAAAATGAAGAAAAAGTGTTTAGCTGGAGTGAAGCAAGGAGTATAGTAACTTCAGCATACACAGAGTTTGATCCCCGAATGGACGCATTAGTCCAACCGTTTTTTGAAAAGGGTTGGATCGACGCAGCGGTAAAGCCAGGGAAGGCTCCTGGGGCCTTCTCACACCCAACAGTTACTGATGTCCACCCATATATTCTATTAAATTATCTTGGAAAACCAAGAGATATTATGACACTTGCGCATGAATTAGGACATGGAGTGCATCAATCTCTTTCATCTTCTCAGGGAGAAATTTTAGCTAATACTCCTCTAACATTAGCCGAAACAGCATCCGTCTTTGGGGAAATGTTGACGTTTCAAAAGATGCTTTCCGAAAGTAAAGGTGAAATTAATCGTAAACAACTACTAGCAGGAAAAGTAGAGGATATGATAAATACTGTTGTAAGACAAATATCGTTCTATGATTTTGAATGCAGAGTTCATCATAATCGTCAATTAGGCGAGCTAACACCAGATCAAATAAATAAAATTTGGTTGGATGTAAGTAAAGAGAGCTTAGGTCCTGTTTTCAACTATGTGAAAGGCTATGAAAACTTCTGGGCTTATGTCCCTCACTTCATACATTCTCCATTTTACGTATATGCCTACGCCTTTGGTGATGGTCTAGTTAATGCTCTATACTCTGCGTATCAATCTGGAGTTCCAAACTTCGAGGATAAATACTTTGAATTACTCTCATCAGGCGGTTCAAAACATCACTCCCAATTATTGAAACCATTCCAACTAGACGCTTCAGATCCAACATTTTGGACCAAAGGCTTGGACCTAATAAGCTCAATGATAGATGAACTCGAGGAGTTACAGTGCTGAGAAAAAACTTGAATTCTTTAAATAGATCATTCAATTAAAAATAAATCCTGTCAATCCTAACTATTTTTGATAAAGAACTGATTATTCACCTGTTTATTCGAAATATTTACAATAACTCTCATAGTTTCTAAAAAAAATCACACCTTTAATTTTTCTTTGTTCAATATGTTTATTTTTTCTCTGAGCTTTTCAAAAGCTTTCACTTCTATCTGCCTAACTCTTTCTCTACTAACTTTAAATACTCTACTTAGCTCCTCAAGTGTTTTGGGCTCATCACTTAATTGACGTGACGAAATTATCTCCTTTTCACGTTCAGTTAAATCAGACATGGCTTTCACCAAAAGCACGCGTCTTAAATCCAACTCCTCTTTGCTTTCAAATTTTTCAACGTGATCAGCCGCTTCATCTTCCAACCAATCCTGCCATTCAGCATCACTTTCCCCATCCGCATTTATCTTAGTGTTTAGCGAAGAATCTCCACCCGACATTCTTCGGTTCATTGAAATAACTTCATCCTCAGAAACCTTCAGTTCAGTTGCTATCCGAGACACATTCTCAGGCCTAAGGTCTCCATCCTCTAAAGCTCCAATACGGCCTTTCAGCTTTCGAAGGTTAAAGAATAGTTTTTTTTGAGCACTTGTTGTACCCATCTTAACTAAACTCCAGCTCCTTAGGACATATTCTTGTATGCTCGCACGTATCCACCACATAGCATAAGTTGCCAATTTAAAACCTTTTTCAGGTTCAAACCTCTTGACCGCCTTCATTAGCCCAATATTTGCTTCCGAAATTACCTCGTTAGTCGGAAGGCCATAACCTCTATAACCTAAAGCAATTTTTGCTGCTAACCTTAGATGCGACGTAACCAACTTATGTGCTGACGCACTATCTCCATGCTCAGCCCATGACCTCGCTAACATATACTCCTCTTCTGGCTCCAAAATTGGGAACTTTCGAATTTCTTGTAAGTATCTCGTTAACCCATTATCAGATGATGGTATTGGGAGATTAGAATAACTCATTAACTACTCCATGCGTCTTTTTTAATATACCGTTTTTATTTTATTTTTTAATTATCCTCTCAATATAGGAAATCTATTGAAAATTTCAATAGAACCTCTGATTTTTTATTGCATAATGTAAACCTTAGTGTCTATGGATTGGCTATATTTAGTTCTTCCAAAGAGCTTAACAGGCTTTCCATATCTTTTGGAAGTGCCGATGAAAACGAGAGCCACTGATTTGTTTTGGGATGAACAAATCCCAAGCTTGCTGCATGTAGGGCCTGCCTTTTAAAACTGTCAGCATAAGAGTTTATTGCTTTAGAAGTGACAAAACTTGCTCTTTTTCGTGCTTTGTAAGTTTGATCCCCTATTATACCGTGTCCCATATAATTTAAATGAACTCGAATTTGATGGGTGCGTCCAGTCTCAAGTTGACACTCCAACAAGGAAGCCACTGGGGACGATTTTGTCCCAAAATAGTTTTTTATCTTAATTCTGGTTACTGCATGACGTCCTGAACTTTCAAAAACTGCCATTTTCTTCCTATTAACTTTATGGCGACCAATTTTACCAACCATCTTAATTTGACCTTTTGCCTCAAAGCTCACACCTGATAGCTGCGTAAGCTTGCGATCAAAACTTGAAGGACAACCATATGCAAAAGCAAGGTATTTTCGCTCTACACTATGCTGAAAAAATTGTTTGGCTAACTCAGAATGAGCAAAATTTGTTTTTGCTACTACGAGCAAACCAGAGGTGTCTTTATCAATTCTATGAACAATACCGGGACGTTTTACCCCGCCTATACCCGAGAGGGACTCCCCACAGTGATATAATAGTGCATTAACTAGTGTAGCACTGTACGCTCCGGGAGCTGGGTGAACCACCATACCTGCGGGTTTGTTTACCACTAACAAATCTGAATCTTCATAAAAAATATCAAGTTTTATATTCTCAGATAAAACGTCTGAGGCATTCGGGTGGGGAACTAATACCGTGACTTGTTGTCCAAAATGCGTTTTTGAAGTAGGATCATTTATAAGCTTTCCAGTAACGTTCGATACAAAGCCACTAGTAATTAATTCTTGAACTCGTGATCGTGAAATGCCTAACTCTTTTGGAATTAACTGAGCCAAGGTCTTGTCCAAGCGTTGGGCTGTTTTAATATCTACAACCAAGTCAATTTTCTGTGCGAAAGAATTATTCATGAAACCGACCAAACTTCCTAATTTAGAGAATTCTTCACCAGAACCATTAAGCATTCGAATTCTTCGCATATCAACCACAATAATGGCAATAGTCATGCTCCTCGGATTTATTTTAATAATATCACTACTATCAATTTCTATTAATAAGAGTATATCCCACAATACGATTTTAGATATAAACAAAAAGTTTGATCTTGAACAAAACGAATTACTAACGGGAGTGACCTACTCTCCAAAATATACTATATTACTTATCAAAAACAAAGAAAATATACAGATTCTCCGAATTGTGTCTAACAAAACTGGCAAAGTATTGGGTAATACCTTACTTTCATCACTGCTGACTACAGATTCGGAAAAATAATTTATGATAAAAATTTTTAAGATTTCTCGCTCATGAACCTCTCAAAATCTTTTTTAGATGACCTTAGGGCAAACACCTCTCTCTCAGATCTAATAGGCGAAAAAGTTTCATGGGATCAGAAAAAAACTAGATCTGGACAAGGTGACTTTTGGGCTCCTTGCCCATTTCATGAAGAAAAAACAGCGTCCTTTCACGTAGATTCAAACAAAGGTTTTTATTATTGTTTTGGCTGCCACGCTAAAGGTGACTGCTTCACATTCCTGAAGGATTTCGAAAATTTATCCTTTTTAGATACAGTGACCTTATTGGCTCATCGGAGCGGAACCTCTTTACCAACCAAACATAGTACGACTGAGCAACAGGATCAAAAAGGCTTGGAGCTTCTAGAAATTCATCAGGTAGCTTCCAGTTTTTTTGAAGCTCAATTAAAAACAACTGATGCAATAGCCTGCGGCGAATATTTGAAATCGAGAGGTATAACTGATGCTGCAATTGAGCGTTTTGAAATAGGGTTTTCGCCAAAAGCTAGCTCTGCGCTCTATGATCATCTGCGAAGTAAAAATTTCAATCCTAATCTGATTATAGATTCTGGCTTATGTATTAAGCCAGAAACAGGAAAAAATCCATTCGATCGATTTAGAAATCGAGTTATGTTTCCCATTAAAGATATTCGTGGCAGAATAATAGCTTTTGGTGGACGTTCTCTTGATGCAAATGCGAGAGCAAAATATCTTAATTCCCCAGAAACAGCACTGTTTTCAAAAGGAAAGATTGTATATAATTATTTTAAAGCTAGCAAAACCGTTAAAAGCCAAACTCCACTACTAATAGTCGAGGGTTATATGGATGCAGTGGCTCTTTTTCAGGCCGGATTTTCAAATGTAGTGGCTCCACTTGGAACCGCCATTACTGAACACCAACTGCATTTAATTTGGCGCCTGCACCATGAACCAATAGTCCTGTTTGATGGTGATCAGGCCGGGCAAAACGCAGTCCGTAAATTGTTGACACTTGCTCTTCCTTTACTAGAAGCCCAAAGGAGCTTGCGTTTTGGTATGCTGCCGGAAGGTCAAGATCCTGATGAATATTTAAATGCAGAAGGCATTGAGGGACTCAATTCCATATTAAAAACAGCACTTCCGTTAGTAAGTGTGCTTTGGAAAAATTCAACAGACAGTGCGATATTCGATAGTCCAGAACGCAAAGCAGCGCTCGATATAAAACTTCGGCAGCAAGTTTCAAAAATAAAAAATTCTCATTTACGAGGTCACTTCATAGAGGCTTTGGCTGAGATCCGAAAGAAGTTTTTTGCCGACTTTAAGTCAAATAGTACCAACAGAACCAGTTATCAGAAAACGGATGTAAGAAAATCACTTCATGCACATTCAATCAAACCTTTAGAATCAACAAAAAATTCTTTCTTAGGGCAATCTTCAAATAGAGTTAATACAGAACTGCGCCTCAAAGAAGGCGCAATTGTACTTGGTGCGATAAACCATCCATTAATAGCGTACCAATTAGAAGCAGAGCTCTCACGCCTTAAATTTAAATTCGATGATTTAAAGAAAATTCGAGATGCCATTCTAGCTGAATTACCCATCAGCGACGGCGAAGGTAATTCCACTTTTCATGAAAAAATAAAAAAACGACTCAAATTTGATGCGATAAAAAAATTAAAAAAAATACCTCACTTGAAAATCCATCAATTTCTCGATGCTAAAGCCTCTCAATTCAACGCAACTAGAGCCCTAAAAGATGCAATAACTCGCCACAACTCACTTTTTAACTTCGAATCAGAGATAAAGTCAGCTGAGGATCAATTCCTTGATTCAAACTCTGAAGCCCTCACTAGTAGGATTCAGAAAGCTAATAAATCGTTTCAAAAGGCTACAAAGGGATCAGAAAACGAAATTTTTGATAATGATGAGTTAGCAAAAGTGAGTGTTCAAGAACTCCAGTTGATGATTAAAGAAAAAATCTGGCTAAAGAAAAAGTGATTCGGCACTTGCGAATCATTGATTCGCAAGCGATTGTCCTTCAAAAATAGAGATGATTCGCATAGAATGTTAAAAGTAATAGAATGGACTGAATAATGGCTGCAACAAAAACAAACAAAAAAAAACAAGAAGATCAGGACACGGCGAACTCACTATTGGATATGAGTCAATCTTCAGTAAAGAAAATGATGGCTCAAGCCAAAACACGCGGCTACATAACTTACGATGAATTAAACGAATTTATGCCTCCTGAGCAAGTATCATCCGAACAAATTGAGGATGTCATGGCAATGCTATCTGAGATGGGAATTAATGTAATAGAAAATGAAGATGCTACAGATGAAGAAGAGGGTGGTGAACCTGAGGTTAATAATGAGACTAGTTCTTCGCGAGAACTTGTAACCGCTCAGGGTGGGAACGAAAACTTAGACCGGACAGACGACCCTGTGAGAATGTATCTGCGAGAAATGGGATCTGTCGAATTGCTATCTAGAGAGGGCGAAATAGCGATAGCGAAACGAATTGAGGCTGGTAGGAATACAATGATAGCTGGGCTTTGTGAGAGTCCTTTGACGTTTCAAGCGATAACAATCTGGCGCAATGAGCTGCTCGAAGAAGAGATAATGCTGCGGGATGTGATAGATCTTGAAACTACGTTTGGTGAAATAAACGGAGAAACTGGGGACAGCTTGCACCAAGATTCTACATCTCAAACAGATGCTAGAACTCGTATGAAAACAGCACCAGTAGCCACACAAGAAGAGGTCCAAAGCAATATAAGTGAAGCTCAGCCAGATACCCCTTATGACGACGAGGACGAGGACGAGGACGAGGACGATCAAGCTAATTTGTCTCTTGCCGCCATGGAAAGCGAATTAAAACCACGTGTGTTAGGAACATTGGATCAGATTGCACAATGTTACAAAAGACTGTCTGGCATGCAAGATAGTAGAATGAAAGCAGCTACTAGCTCAAAAAACTCATTTTCATCGAACCAAGAGTTAGATTATCAGAGATTGCGAACAGAATTAGTCATCTTAGTTAACTCTCTACATCTACACAATAATCGGATTGAAGCCTTAATAGATCAACTTTATGGATTAAATCGAAAGATTATGGGTGTTGACAGTACTATGGTTAAACTTGCTGACCAAGCCAGAATAAATAGGAGAGAGTTTATTGCCGAGTATAAAGGATCTGAACTGGATCCAGATTGGCTTGACAGAATCCAGAAAAAGACGAGCAGAGGCTGGGCCGTTCTACTTGAGAAATTTAATGATCAGCTTCTGGATTTAAGAAGTGAAATGGTTGAAATTGGTCAATATATTGGAGTGGATATCTCAGAGTTTCGTCGAATAGTTCAGCAAGTTCAAAAAGGTGAAAAAGAGGCCCGCTCAGCAAAAAAAGAAATGGTGGAAGCTAATTTGCGATTAGTTATATCCATAGCTAAAAAGTATACAAATAGAGGGTTGCAATTTTTGGACTTGATTCAAGAAGGAAATATTGGATTAATGAAGGCGGTAGATAAATTCGAATATCGCCGCGGTTACAAATTTTCAACCTATGCCACCTGGTGGATTAGACAGGCGATTACTCGCTCAATTGCGGATCAAGCTAGAACAATTCGAATCCCAGTGCACATGATAGAAACAATCAATAAACTAGTAAGAACAGGTCGACAAATGCTTCATGAAATTGGTAGGGAGCCAACTCCAGAGGAACTAGCAAAAAAATTGCAGATGCCATTAGATAAAGTACGTAAGGTAATGAAAATTGCGAAAGAACCAATTAGCTTAGAAACGCCTATCGGCGATGAAGAAGATAGTCAATTGGGAGATTTTATTGAGGATAAAAATGCGATTTTACCACTTGATAATGCTATCCAAGGAAATTTAAAGGAAACTACTACACGAGTTCTAGCCAGCCTTACACCTCGTGAGGAACGCGTTTTGCGTATGCGGTTTGGAATCGGTGTGAATTCAGATCACACCCTCGAAGAAGTTGGTCAACAGTTTTCAGTTACTCGAGAAAGGATCCGTCAAATAGAAGCCAAGGCTCTAAGAAAATTAAAACATCCAAGTAGGAGTAGGAAACTAAGGTCATTCTTGGATCAATAAAATTGTTGACTGACTCATCAAATAGTATAGACGGCTAGTCTAGTGATGCCAATACACCGCTATTGAGACAAATCTAAGGTTTTTAACATGCGATGCCCATTTTGTGGAAATACAGATACCCAGGTTAAAGATAGTAGACCAGCCGAAGACCACGTTTCTATAAGAAGGAGAAGGTCTTGTCCTGGCTGTGCTGGTAGGTTCACCACTTATGAGAGAGTACAACTTAGGGATCTAGTGGTCATAAAGAAAAATGGACGCCGCGAAGATTTTGATCGTGACAAGTTAGAACGATCAATAAGAGTTGCAATGCAAAAGCGACCGGTGGAACCTGATAGACTTGATCAGATGATAACTGGGGTAGTGCGTAGGCTTGAAAGTCTGGGCGATACTGATGTGCCATCTGATATTATAGGAAAAATAGTAATGGAAACTTTAGCTAGGATAGATACAGTTGGCTACGTACGCTTTGCTAGTGTTTACAAAAATTTTCAAGCAGCAAATGATTTTGAACAATTCGTAATTGAGTTGAGGACTCATATTCCTTCGGAGGATGACTCCTAATTGNTGGGTGGCTCAGGATCAGATCTCCGTTTCATGAGACTAGCACTACAGCTCGCAAAGCGTGGCCGTGGTCAATCAGGATCTAATCCATCTGTTGGATGTGTCATTGTAAAAAATGGTAGAATAATTGCTCGTAGTGTGACCGCAGCAGGAGGTCGACCACATGCTGAGACTTTAGCGGTCAAACAGGCTGGAAATGAGTGTGAAGGAGCAACATTATTTGTCACCTTGGAGCCGTGTGCCCATGATGGGGAAACGCCTCCTTGCGCGCTAAATATTATTAGATCGAAAATAATAAGAGTAGTCTGCCCGCTAACAGATCCAGATCCAAGAGTTTCTGGTAGAGGGTTTGCACTCCTTAAAAATGCTAATATTGCAGTTGATGTTATCCCATCAGTAAAAACTTTTGCAGAGGAAATAATACAAGGTTTTACTTCAAGAATTAAGAGAGGCCGGCCGTATGTCACAGTGAAGTTAGGCATGTCGTTAGATGGAAAGATCGCTTCTCCACAAGGGAAAAGTAAATGGATCACAAATAATGCATCTAGAGCTAGGTCTCACCTACTCAGAGTACAAAACGAAGCTATTTTAGTGGGAACAAATACTTTTCGCAACGACAACCCTGAATTGAGTGTGCGAGGAAGTTTGACTGGTTTTTCTAGCCCTTTAAGGGTCTTTCTTGACCGAACTCTCGAGGTTTCTCCTACAGATATAATCGTGGCTAATTTACGTAAATATCCGTCAATGATAATTTATGGAAATAAACCAAATTATAGGCACCTTAACATTTGGGAAAACGAGAATATCAAACTAACACGAATCGATTCTACCACTGATGGTCTTAATTTAAACAAAATTTTAGAGGCTCTAGCTAACAAAGGAATTAACTCACTATTAATCGAAGGTGGTGGAAAACTAGTTAAAAATCTTCTCCGCCAAGCACTAATTGATGAATTAATCGTTCATAAATCCGGAACAGTTATCGGCGCTGATGGGGTTCCGTCCTTTGCAGCACTGGATCAAACTAATAGAGATATAAGTGCCTATCCCAACATGAAACTCCAGTCCTATGCTCAATACGATGGCAATTTAGAAACTATTTGGAAACCTATATAAACTTTGGCAACACCACAAATATAATTATGTATGGAATTAATCTTGTAAACTAAACTAAGTAGCTGTACATCATTCACGTAATCGAGAGGATATAATGTTTACAGGAATAATCTCTGATATTGGAACAGTCTTAAATGTACAAAGAAGTGGTGACCTAGAATTTACTATTGGATGTAATTATAATATTACTGATATTACCCTTGGAGCATCAATTTCTCATAACGGTGTTTGTCTTACCGTTAAGGATAAAGGAATTAGCAAAGAGCATAACTGGTATAAGGTAACTGTCTCGAATTAGCAAAGAGCATAACTGGTATAAGGTAACTGTCTCAGACGAAACCATCAACTGTACTAATATTATAAGTTCGCAGAGTGGATGGCGCGTTGGCTCACTCATCAACTTGGAGCGTTCGTTAAAGGTAGGTGATGAGTTAGGTGGTCACATTGTTACTGGTCATGTTGATGGAGTTGCAACAGTTATTGAGATTGAAAAATTTGGCGATAGCACTAAAGTCTGTTTTCTTGGACCCCATGAATTAATAAAATTCATTGCTAAAAAAGGATCTATAGCTTTGAACGGAACCTCTTTAACTGTGAATAACACCAACGAGGCACAATTTGAGGTAAATTTAATTCCTCATACAAAACAAACTACCACCTGGGATCATATTCAATGCGACGATATAATAAATATTGAGATAGATCCAATCGCACGATATGTCGCAAAACTTAATGAACTGAGAGCGTAAATGGTAGCAGACATAAGTGAAACTGCAATTTCATCAATAGAAGAAATAATAGAGGATGCTCGTCAGGGTAAAATGTTCATACTTGTCGATCATGAGGATCGTGAGAATGAAGGAGACCTAGTAATGCCCGCTGAGAAGGTTACACCTGAAACAGTTAACTTTATGGCGACATATGGCCGGGGGCTAATATGCTTAGCACTTACATCTGACCGCCTTGACTCATTAGGTTTGCCACTAATGGCAGCGTCTAACTCGTCACGTCATGAAACTGCATTCACTGTTTCAATCGAAGCTAGGGAGGGAGTTACAACAGGAATTTCTGCTTATGATCGAGCAAAAACAATTAATGTTGCCATTAATCCGAACTCAGGTGCTCAAGATATTGCAACCCCGGGTCATGTTTTTCCTCTGAGAGCTCGAAACGGGGGAGTTTTGGTCAGGGCAGGACACACAGAGGCGGCGGTAGACATTGCAAGATTGGCAAACTTAGACGGCTCTGGGGTCATATGTGAAATAATGAATGACGATGGAACAATGGCAAGGTTACCAGATTTGATAGCTTTTGCTCGAAAGCATACTCTCAAATTGGGAACAATCACTGACCTAATAGCATATCGACGTAAACACGATAATTTAGTCAGAGAGACATTAAAGAAAAGTGTTTTATCTGATTTTGGAGGCGAGTGGTTGTTAAGGGTATTTCATGATGAAATTAACGGTGGCGAACATATCACTCTATCCAAAGGTGATCTATCTAGTTTAACCCCGGTACTTGTTAGGATGCACACCGCCAACCCACTTGACGATATGCTGGCTCTTACCCCTGGAAAATCGGGACAACTTAAGAGTGCAATGGAAAAAATTTCTGCTAATGGTAGAGGTGTAGTTGTGCTTCTTCGCGATATGACAATGGGTCTAAATCTTGAAGGAGAACCTACGTCAATTTTAAGAAAGTATGGTATTGGTGCACAAATTCTGTTAGCCCTAGGCGTACAAGATATAGTTTTACTGACTAACTCAAAAGCTCCCAAAGTAGTGGGCCTTGAAGGCTATGGGCTAAGCATATCAGCTTGTGAGGCAATAAATTAGAATATGGCAACAAACCAGAATAAGAAAGCTCAAAAGCTACCAAGCTTTATTTATTATCCGTCTATACTTCTAGTTGTCGCCCCTTACTATGAGGAGATTACTAATGCTTTGATAGAAGGTGCCACAGTAGTCTTGCGAAAAGTAAATGCAACAATAGAAGTAATTGAGGTGCCAGGGGCTCTTGAAATTCCAACTGCAATTCATCTAGCTTCAAAGAATTTTTCAGGATTTGTTGCTCTTGGTTGCGTTATCCGCGGGGAAACCTCCCATTACGAGACAGTGGCAAACGAAAGTTCAAGATCATTATCTAATCTAGGTCTTCAAGGCGTATGTATTGGAAATGGTGTTTTAACAGTCGAAAATTATGCTCAAGCACGTGATCGTGCCGACCCATCCTCTCAAGATAAAGGTGGGGGCGCCGCAGAGGCTGCTCTTTGTCTAATAGCACTCAAAGAGAAATTCAGTTAATGTGAAGAATAATACCGCCGAGTTAATAATAAAGTAAACAAATGTCAAAAAATGCCACCAAACACATTCATTTTAAAAAGTCTGCTGCCCGCCTATACGCGATTCAGGCATTGTTCCAAATGGAAATATCAAAATTGCCACTTGATGAAATCACAGCTGAATTTGAAACCCATAGGATAGGTGCAAGAATTGATAACTATACTTACAATGAAGCTGATTTAAGAATGTTTAGGGCTATTATTAATAATGCTGTAAAGCAACAAGGCAGGATCGATAAAATGACCAACCAATCGTTAAACGACTCATGGCCATTAAAACGAATAGATCCAACACTTAGGGCTCTATTTAGAGCGGCAACATCAGAGCTACTTATCCAAGAAACACCTCCCAAGGCAGTCGTCAATGAATTCATTGAAATTGCTAAGGCCTTTTTCCCAACTGGCAGAGAAGCCAAATTAGTTAATGGCGTCTTGGACAATATTCTGACCATGATAATTAAGGACTGAAAAGAACTAGCTTAAAATTTCTTTGACTTTGGAAATCCATAGGGTGGGTTGCGTCCAGAGGTAGCCCTATTACCCCGCCATTCCAAAATATTTGTCTCTATGCGAGTTTTTCCTCCAGTCATCCGCCAAGAAAGACCAATGCTACTATTAAATACCTTTGCATCTGATAAACCGCCTATTTTAAATTTTTGTAACCTCACACCCTTTCCTCGCGACATCACTGGCAACTCGGTTACTGGAAAAACTACTAGTTTTCCATTTTCTCCCAAAGAAGCAACGTAATCCCCGTCTACAGGAGTGCAAACGGACAACTTCTCATCACTCTTTAGATTCAAAATTTGTTTTCCATTTCTAGTTTGTGCCTGCAAGTCCTCATGAAGTATGACAAATCCATTACCTTTATCAGACGCAACTAAAACCTTTTCGCCAGGTTTTGATAGCATTAACGCTACAATATCTGAATCATTAGGTAGTTCGATTACTATCCTAATGGGTTCGCCCAGGCCCCTACCTCCTGGTAGTGCACTAGCCAAGAGGGTATAACATCGTCCATTACTACCAATTGCTAAAATTTTATCAGTACTAAGGGCGTGGAAAATAATATTACCTTTATCGCCATCGCGAAATTTTAGATTGCTATCAAGTGCTACGTGTCCTCGCATCGCTCTTATCCAGCCCATATCCGAAAAAATAATTGTAACGGGCTCTTTTTCAATCACAGAGTCCATATTTAGAGAATCTAAATTTGGTCGTTTTCCAAAATTTGTTCTTCGAGCTCCTTCTTTAGTAGAACTACCAAATTTGTTTTTAAGTTCTTTTATCTGGGTTATTAATTCTTTCCATTGAAGCTTATCGTTTTCAATAAGGTCTTCAAGATTGAACCTTTCAACCAAAAGAATATCTCTCTCTCGAGTCAGCTCTATTTCCTCAAGTTTCCTAAGTGATCTCAACCTTAAATTTAGGATAGCTTCAGATTGCCTTTCTGTTAGATCAAACTCAGACATAAGTTGTATTTTGGGTTCGTCTTCTGTCCTAATTATCTCAATTACTCGATCAAGGTTTACGAAAGCAATCAAGTTTCCTTCCAAAATCTCAAGTCGTAAGTCTATATTCTTTAGTCGAAACTTTGACCGCCTCAGCAATACATCTCTTCTATGATTTAAAAACGATAATAACGTTTCTCGCAAGGTACAAACTTTAGGTGTAAGTCCATCTATTAGCACATTCATATTTAAAGCAAACTTTGTCTCCAAATCTGAATTTCGAAAGAGGTTTTCCATCAAAACTGTGGGGTCAATAGTTTTAACTCGTGGCTCAAGCACGAGCCTAATACACTCATCACTTTCGTCTCTAATATCAATTAACCCAGTAATCTTTTTTTCATTAATCAATTCTGCGATTTTTTCAACAAGCTTAGATTTTTGAATCTGGTAAGGTATCTCTGTTACTACTATTTGCCACGAACCTCTCAGCAGCTGCTCTACTTCATATTTAGCCCTGATACGAAAACTTCCCCTACCACTCTCATAATTCTCAAGAATTGCCGCGTCATCATCAACAATCACACCACCTGTTGGGAAGTCGGGTCCAGGTATAATTTCAACTAATTCTTTAACCGACGCAGATGGCTTTTTTATTAGAAGAATTAAGGCGTCGCTTAATTCATGTAAATTATGCGGGGGTATATTAGTCGCCATCCCAACTGCAATCCCAGAGGAACCATTAGCCAGTAACTGTGGAAACCCAGAGGGTAGAACCACAGGTTCGCGCTCAGAGCCATCATAATTGTCTCGGAAGTTAACACAATCCTCAGATAAACCCTCCAACAAAAATTCAGACACTTTAGTTAACCGTGCCTCAGTATAGCGTTGAGCCGCCGGATTATCACCATCAATATTGCCAAAATTCCCTTGTCCATCTACTAATGGATATCTAACGCTAAAATCTTGGGCAAGGCGTGCTAATGCATCATAGATTGCCTTATCGCCATGAGGATGGAAATTACCCATAACCTCTCCGACTATTTTAGCACATTTTCTAAATGATCCTGTAGCGTCAAGTTTAAGTCCTCTCATAGCATACAAAATTCTTCGGTGAACGGGTTTTAATCCATCTCTTGCATCGGGAAGAGCACGGTGCATAATAGTTGATAGGGCATATGTCAAATAACGCTCGCTTATAGCATCACTTAAAGACTCGGGACTAACCGCTCCTAAAATTATTTCGTTTGATTCATTGGTCAAATCAGCCATAGATAGTATTTACCCCTCAGAGCTAACAAGGTCTAGTCACAAATAATGAATAAAACAATATTAATTACAGGCTGCTCTAGCGGTATTGGCTATGACGCAGCCACACATTTGAAAAAAATAGGCTGGAGAGTTTTCGCTACCTGTCGCAAAGAAGACGACTGTAATCGTCTTAAAAGTGAGGGGTTAGAAGCTTTTTTATTAGATTATGAAAAATCAGGCACGATAGATAAAGTCATTGAAGAAATCACTCGTACAAATGGAAATAGGCTCGACGCGCTCTTTAATAATGGTGCGTATGCTCTACCAGGAGCAGTTGAAGACCTCACAAGAGATGCATTAAGAAATATTTTTGAAGTAAATGTTTTTGGACATGTTGAGCTTATAAATAAGTCACTTCCTTTGCTTAGAAATAGCCCTGACGGCCGAGTGATAAACTGCTCTTCTGTTCTTGGATTTGTAGCATTACCTTACCGAGGAGCCTATAATGCAACTAAATTTGCCATAGAAGCAATTACAGATACCCTTAGAAGAGAACCAACTGGCAAAACAATAAAATTCATCCTGCTAGAACCTGGACCAATCCGTACCAAGATTAGAGAAAATTCTATTCCTCATTTTGAAAGATGGATAGATTGGAAGCACTCAAAACTGGCAGAATTCTACAAGAAAGACCTGTTACACAGGTTATACCAACCAAACAAGAAATTGGACTTTTTCGAATTGGAACCCAAAGATGTTACAAAGAAATTAGTCGCCGCTCTTACCTCAAGAAAACCAAAAGAGAGATATTATGTCACATATCCAACCCATGCCGCAAACATCATTAATCGTATTTTATCAACTAGGCTGCAGGATCTACTTTACAAGTAGGACGTTTTTGATGAAACACTATATCTGATGCTGTCTAAAAAATAGGAGAATTAACATTGGGTAGCCCTTTATTTTTTTTAGTAATCGTTGCCTGCCTGGCCGTTTTAATAGTCCTAATGGTAGGTGTGGGTGGGTTCTCACAGGGCGGTGAATTCAACAGGAAATATGCAAATAAAATAATGCGCTTGAGAATAATTCTACAGGCTCTGGCGATAATACTTATTCTTTTCTTTGTTTACATTAAAAAAGGTTGATAAAATGGTAACGTTAAACAAGATTTATACTAAAACTGGGGATGAAGGAACTACAGCGTTAGGCGATGGTAACCGCACTGATAAATTTTCGCTGCGTGTCAACACTTATGGAACTGTGGACGAATTGAATTCGACCGTTGGACTAGCGACTCAATTTGCCTCAAAATCAGTATTAGTTAATTTAAAAAAAATTCAAAATGATCTTTTCGACCTAGGAGCCGATTTTTGTAAGCCAATTTCTGTTAACCCTACTACCCAAAAAAACTCAGATTTACGTATTTTGGCTTCACAAGTTTTTCAGTTGGAAAACCAAATAGACGAAATGAATTCATACCTTCAAACGTTAAAAAGCTTTGTGTTGCCCGGTGGAAGTATGTCGTCAAGTTATTTACACTTATGTAGAACCGTTTGTCGCCGAGCTGAAAGGTATGCTGTTCAATTAGCCTCAGAGGAACTGGTTAATCAAGAATCAATCAAATACTTAAATCGGCTTTCAGACTGGTTTTTCGTAACTGCTCGTCTTGAAAACCAAAATGGTGAAAACGATATATTATGGGTTCCTGGTTCCAATCGGTGATTGCAAGCATAGCAACAATTTGTAAGGCATTTTATAAGAAAATTTGTTTACTTGCGTCATTTTCGCACTTTAATAATTATCTAATTACTGTAAAATGAAAAAACATAAGTTTTAGGAACGGTAGGAGAAAGCGTTTTATGAAGATTTTGGTACCCGTTAAAAGAGTGATCGACTACAACGTTAAAGTAAGAGTAAAATCAGATAGCTCTGGTGTGGACCTAGCAAATGTTAAAATGTCAATGAACCCCTTTGATGAAATTGCCTTAGAAGAAGCAATTAGAATAAAAGAAGCGGGACGTGCATCAGAAGTGGTAGCAATTTCTATAGGCGTACAGCAAGCACAGGAAACCTTGAGAACTGCCCTAGCGATGGGGGCAGATCGCGCAATTCTCATCGAGGCATCTGATAATATTGATAATGATATAGAACCTTTGGCCGTAGCAAAAATATTAGCAAAAGTAATTGAAGAAGAAGACTCCACACTAGTCATTTGCGGAAAACAAGCCATCGATAATGATATGAACGCAACTGGACAAATGCTTTCAGCGTTACTTGGTTGGTCTCAAGCAACTTTCGCATCAAAAATAGACCTTGGGGATAATAAAGCGTTGGTAACTCGGGAAGTTGATGGTGGCTTGCAAACAATTGAAATAAATTTACCTGCTATAATTTCAGTCGATCTTCGCTTGAACGAACCAAGGTACGCAAGTCTTCCAAATATAATGAAAGCTAAGAGGAAACCTTTAGATATAAAGAAGCCCGAAGATTTTAATTTAACTGTCGAAAACCGGTTAAAAATTATTTCGACTAAAGCACCTGCCGAAAGGTTGGCTGGCATTAAAGTGGGGTCAGTATCAGAGCTCGTAGAAAAACTGAAAGAAAATGTAGGAGCAATTTAATATGGCTGTATTACTATTGGCAGATATTCTAGACGGAGAATTAAACTTAGATCAAACAGCAAAAGCACTTACTGCAGCAACACAGTTAGGTGAAGTCACAGTACTTTGTGCTTCATCAAATTGTGATAAAGCGGCAACTGAAATAGCTTCCCTAGAAGGAGTAAATGAAGTGCTTGTGGCTGATAATGCAATGTATGGAAAAAGTTTGGCTGAGCCAATATCTCAATTAATTGCAGCCTTAGGAAAAGATTTTACGCATATAATAGCAGCAGCAACAGCGTTGGGTAAGAATATAATGCCCCGAGCAGCCGCACTACTAGACGTAATGATCATATCAGACATTACTGAAGTAATATCATCTGATACTTTTGAGAGACCTATATACGCGGGTAATGCTCTACAAACCGTACAAAGCTCTGACCTAGTTAAAGTTTGTACAATCAGAACTGCTGGTTTCAGTGCAACTTCAATTGGGTCAAAAATTTCTCCAAAAAGGAGTATTGAGCCTGCTGTCGATCCTAAAATTTCAACATGGGTTAAGGATAGTCTGCAAGAATCAGATAGACCAGAATTAACTTCGGCAAAAATCGTTGTATCTGGTGGTCGTGGAGTGGGTAGCAAAGACGACTTTGAAATAATAGAAAAACTAGCCGATAAACTTGGTGCGGCAGTTGGTGCTTCTAGGGCCGCAGTAGACTCAGGCTATGCACCAAATGATTGGCAAGTTGGTCAGACAGGAAAAGTCGTGGCACCAGACCTNTACCTCGCAGTTGGAATATCAGGAGCAATTCAGCATTTAGCTGGAATGAAAGATAGCAAAGTAATTGTAGCTATTAACAAAGATGAAGAAGCACCAATTTTTCAGGTAGCAGATTTTGGATTGGTTGCTGATCTTTTTGAAGCGGTACCGGAACTTTCAGATAAACTCTAGCTTTAGGCAGCTAAACTAAACCTGAGCTTACTCATAGACAAAAGCATTCCAGGAGAAACAATGGAAATAAATATTATTGGTTTAATTGGGATGGGTCAAATGGGAAGAGGTATAGCCGAAGTTTGTGCCCTTGCAGGATATAAAGTTCTTGCTAACGATGCTGATCAGAAAACGCTTACCGACTCAAAAGATATAATTCACTCTGATTTAAAAAAACTTGAGGAAAAAAATAAAATTTCGTCTTCAGCAATTACAAGTGCATTAGATCAGATTATTTTAATGAAGGATTTATCTGGATTTGACAAATGCGACTTAATTATTGAAGCAGCGACCGAGAAAGAGCAGATTAAAAAGAAAATATTTTTAGATTTACAGCCGGTAATAAAAAAAACTGCTATATTAGCAACTAATACCTCATCTATTTCGGTGACACGACTAGCAGCTGGAACTGATAGACCTCAGAATTTTATGGGGTTACACTTTATGAACCCTGTGCCGCTGATGAACTTGGTCGAATTGGTAAGAGGAATAGCTACCAGTGAAATGACCTATCAAACTTTAGAACAGTTTGTTATCAAACTTGGAAAATCTTCTAGTGTCTCAGAAGATTTTCCAGCATTTATAGTAAACAGGATCCTAATGCCCATGATAAACGAAGCGATTTACAGTTTATACGAGGGAGTTGGTAATGTTGAAAATATTGATCGATCTATGCGACTGGGTGCCAACCACCCGATGGGACCGCTTGAGTTAGCTGATTTTATTGGGCTTGATACATGTCTCTCCATAATGAATGTTCTTCATGAAGGGCTTGGGGATACGAAGTATCGACCATGCCCACTGCTAGTGAAATATGTTGAAGCGGGTTGGTTAGGGCGAAAGGCAAAAAAAGGATTTTACGACTATAACTTAAAACCACCAGTGCCGACCCGTTAGTGTTAGTGTTACTGTTCTTCGCCAAAATGATTATCAATTAAGTCACGAATTGCAATTGAAAGAGATTCACACTCCCTGCCCCAAAACCTAAATTTAATAGAAGAACCTTTGGCTGCAGATAACATAAGTAGTCCCATGATAGAATCACCTGAAACCGTCATGTTTTGTTTAGTTATCTCACATCGAGCATCAAATGCTTCGACTACTTCTACTAATTTTGCCGACGCTCTTGCATGAAGACCTTTATTATTCTGGATCATTAACTCGAACTCAATCATAAAACCCCTTAATGCTACCTGGCCGAATATTAACACAATCAATATATTTTCTACCCGCATCTAAAGCTAACTTGACCGCTTTATCCACTGTTAAATTTCGAACTTTTACAAGTTTGAGTAACAAGGGTAGGTTTGCACCAAATAGCACGCTGCTATTTAATCCCTTAGCAGCTTTCAAGGCTAAGTTTGCAGCCGTGCTACCATGTATGTCCGTAACTAGTACTGCTCCAAAACCAGCTTCAACAATTGTTATGGCCTCTCTAATTTCCTTCTCTTTATCGTAACTGTTATCATTAGGAAAAATTGAAATCGCTTTAATTCTTGGGCTAACTCCTACAACGTGCTCCGTTGCACACAAAAATTCTTTGGCCAAGCCACCGTGAGCCACTATAACTATTCCAAACAATTTAATTCTACCTCGTTATTGACTAGCGTTTTCAGATTTTTTTAATTCTCTATGATCAACAGTCAGTATCCAACCCGATTTTCTTAATTCCCTAGCTATTGTGTCCGCCGAAAAAACTGACCTATGTTGTCCGCCTGAACAACCAAAACCGATTTGAAAATATGCTTTGCCAGCTCCTTGATAAGTTGGAAGCAAGAAATTTAGAATGTCTACCGTTTTTAATAGAAAACTTTTCCAGTTCTTGTCCTTACTTAAATAAGATCTTACTGCACTATCTTTTCCAGTTAAGTCACGCAATTCCGGAACCCAAAAAGGATTGCCCAGAAAACGGCAATCAAAAACCATATCGACTCCTGGGGGGACTGAGCGCTTAAAAGAGAAAGATTGAAAAGATACACCCATCATATCATCGACCGCACAACCCAAAAACTTTATTAACTGTGCCTTCAACCCATTTGGATTTAATTTTGAAGTATCAAGTAAAATATCTGCTTTTACCCTTAAATTTTTTATTAACTTTTTTTCTTCATTTATTGCACTTTCCAAGGTATTATTCGAAGATAATGGGTGCCGCCTTCTGGTGCCGTTGAATCGTTGTTCAAGCTCATGCTTGTCGCAATCCAAGTAAAGTAGGGATACCCTGACCCTCCCCATAACTTTCCAAGAGCTTATAGCCTGTAGTAAATTCTCTGACGAAAATCCACGAGTTCTAATATCAATACCAAGTGCAAGCGGTTTAACCAGGTCAGGTCCAGATAAAAGCCTACCAATTAACTCTATAGGAATATTGTCTATTGGTTCAAAACCAATATCCTCTAATATGTTAATTGCCGTTGTTTTTCCGGCACCAGATGGTCCTGTGATAATTATAACTTCGTTTATCTTATTTTTTTCTGGCATTAAGCTAATTTTCTATTTTGAGAAAAATGTTTGACTTGTCAAATATCGACCATTCCAAATTTCATTAGAGCATAAATTGCTGCCGCTGGATTTTTTATACCTTGAAAAAGGTAAAAAGGGAACGAATATCCTAAAACATTAATTTTTTTATCTGACGGATTAGGAAACCGCTTATTCTCTAATTTACTCAAATCAACAACCATCTTTAATTCCGCACCGTCACAAATTGGTGCACCCACTATACCAACTCCTCTTATTTCAAGGCCGGCTGGTAGCATACTTGGAGCAGATAAAAAAACTTGCCCATTAATTAAGGAAACCTCAGTTTGATCGTCGGCGATAAGCTTCGCACCAAAACCAATAAGCTCTAGCGCGAGTAACGATTTTCCCGCACCAGAATCACCTTTAATTAAAACTGCCTTACCCTCTAAAGAGACTGATGTGGCATGAACACTTTGCAATTAAATCTCCTGGTGCATCTAATGTGTAAACATGTTACCGCACTTAACCTTAAACAAACTTTATTACTTATAGTGATTAAATGAAAGGAAAAGTAAAGTATGGGAAAGTCTCTACTAAATAACTTTATCGGAATTGATGGATGCAAAGAAGGCTGGGTCGCTGTGTCTTGCAACTCTTCTTCGTTTAGTGAGGCGAAAGCTCACCATTATGAAAAATTATCGCAGCTAACAGAAAAGTTTTCTAATGACTCAATTATTATTATAGATATCCCAGTAGGCCTGGAGATAAATAATCCCAATAGAATTTGTGATGTCGAAGCAAGAAAATTCCTTGGTATAAGGAGTAGCACAATATTCTCTCCTCCTTGTTTGGAGGCTGTATTTAGCGAAAACTACAATCAAGCAAGAGCTATAAATTTAACGAATACAGGTAAAAGTATTTCTAAGCAAAGCTGGTTTCTTTCAAAAAAAATCATTGAAGCAAGGGAGTTTTCTGAAAAAAAAATTAAGCTGAAAGAAGGTCATCCGGAGTGTAGTTTTGCTGAATTTGAAGGCAAGCCACTAATTGATAAGAAAAAAAGTACCCGCGGACTCTTTAAGAGGATTCATATTCTTGAACAGCTGGGTTTTAGACCTCCATTACTAGCTGAAATGCTACCAGAAAACACTCCAATAAAGGCAGATGACTTATTGGATGCTACAATTTTATGTTGGGTGGCAAACAAGTTTTATAATGGAGAAAGTAAAAAATTTCCTAGCACAGAAACATCAAGTAGAAAATGCCACTATGACTTGTCTATTTATTTTTAATACAGCATAATCTTATACTCTACACTGTTAAAAGCTTTGTCAAAATGGTGAATTTAGTCTTTTTCTAGCTTATGGAAAAAGAGCTGTATTGAACTTTCAGAAAGTAACTCTTAGGACTAAATCATATGAATAAAAACGACGAAAATTTTCCTCAAGATTATTTGATCTCAGATTGCATAGACCTCTGTAAAAGGTCAATGCCAATCATAAATACTATTCTTTCTAATACAAAAAATAGATTGACTGAGCACCTAGGCGTGACAAACAAAATCTCCAACGCAGCTATTGAAAAAGATCAGTTTTTAGCTCATGGCTTGGCTTGGCTTGCCACATATGTTGAAAGTCTAAATCAAATACTTCGTTGGGCAGAAAACTTGAAGAAAAATTCTTCCTTTACAGAAATTGAATCGCTAATACTTCAAATGGCCTTTGGCGAATACCTGGCTCAGATCAAGGGCGGTATTCAAATGTCACAAGGTGAGATTATTAGATTAACAGACTTTGGCATGATTAACGATGAATTAAATATCTTAAATTGCGATATCATCAATACTCTTGTTACAAGAGGTAATTCCGATGGGGCAAGAAAAGCTCTAGTAGAGCACCTAATACTTAATATTGGTTTGACTACTTATTGTAATAACGGTCTAGAAATAGAATATGAAGCTATTCGAGATCAATTTTTTAGATTCTCCAAGGAAAAGATAATTCCTAACGCCCATAACTGGCATTTAAATAATGAATTAATCCCAATTCCTATAATTGACGAATTAAGTGACTTAGGTGTTTTCAGCCTCACTATTCCTGAGAAATTTAATGGTTTAGGGATGACAAAAACTGCAATGTGTATCGTATCGGAAGAGCTCTCACGTGGTTATATAGGCGTTGGAAGCCTAGCGACAAGAAGTGAAATAGCATCCGAGCTAATACTGAGTGGAGGAACAGATAGCCAAAAAGATTTTTGGTTACCAAAGATTGCCTCAGGAGAAATTTTACCAGCAGCAGTATTTACTGAACCAAATACCGGATCTGATCTTGGAAATCTGAAGACTCGGGCAAAAGTGGATGGTGATAACTATTACATCACAGGTAACAAAACCTGGATAACTCATGCCTCACGAGCAAATATGATGACCCTGTTAGCCAGAACTGATGAAAACACAGACAATTATTCTGGATTATCAATGTTCCTGGTAAAGAAAACACCCGGTTCAGAAAGAATGTCATTTCCTGATAAAGGTCTGGAAGGTAGTGAGATTGAAGTGCTGGGCTACCGAGGAATGAAAGAATATGAGTTAAGTTTTGACAACTACAAACTAGATAAAGGCAGTCTACTGGGAGAGAGTGAAGGGAGAGGATTTAGCCAATTGATGGAAACATTTGAAAGTGCTCGTATCCAAACGGCGGCTCGTTCCATAGGCGTCGCTCAAAGTGCACTAGATCTTGCGTTACGATATGCGGTTGATAGAAAACAATTTAATAAGCCGTTGATAGATTTTCCACGTGTTTATGGAAAATTAGCTAATATGGCCGTAGAAATAATGGTTGGCCGTAAATTAACTTACTTTTCTGCCCATGAAAAAGATCAAGGTAGACGATGCGACCTACAAGCCGGCATGGCTAAAATGCTATCAGCGAGAGTGGCATGGGCAGCAGCAGATAACTCTCTTCAAATTCACGGTGGAAATGGATTTGCTTTGGAATATCATATAAGTAGAGTTTTATGCGATGCCCGAATTTTGAGTATTTTTGAAGGCGCTGCAGAAATTCAAGCCCAAGTGATTGCTCGCCGAATACTTGAAAAATCAAATAACTAACCTGTCAGTGAAGTAAAAAACCTATCCCTGGATCCTGGTAAAGAATGTCTCCCGATTGAATCCATTAACCATTTCTCTAAAAAGTATCCTGTCAAAGTCATGCCTACATGAATACATTTTAGGTCGGTTTCAACGCTGCTGGGTGACGTCTTCAGAAAACTCGGCAAGTAAAGGAGTTTTTTTCTCCATTCGTTACCAGCGGTAGAAGATACAGCTCTTCCAGATTTCGGCGATACATATATCAGATCTTGGTTTGCACCTGTCACAGCACATCTGGAAAGGTCAAGACCGAACCCCAATTCAGAAAGAAGGAGTAATTCCCACCTTACATAGTTCGACATCCAACTATCATTAGTTTCCATATTATCTACTAAATCAATGGTAGCTTTGTATAGTTTCTCAAAGGGCTCCCGTTCAGGTAGGGTTTGAATTAAAAGAGATATAAGAGAATTAAATCCAAGTAATTTCTGTTTGTTTTGGATTAAGGCGGCAGTTCGACTTTTAACTTTATCAATTGAGAAGACTCCAAGATGATCATTTAGTCTAGCGGTCCAAACTAACTTTAACTGCATACCTGGCTCGAGAAGGTTATTAAGCTTTCCTGAAAACGCTTGCCTTACCATTCCAGTGTGCCTTCCATGATTATTAGTCAAGCACTCAATTATTGCATTATTCTCACCATAGATACGAGCGGATAAAAGAAGCCCTTCATCTTCCCACTTCATAGGGCTACTCTATTTTCAAGATGAAACAACATCCAAATAATGGTTTCCATGACGTGTTTCAACCTCCAATATCCACAAGTCTGAGTCTACTTTTTTCTGCCTTAAAATCACAGTATCCATCTCAGCATCTTTTCCAGCTGCAAGTTCCACCCATCTTCGATCCCCGTCCATATCAAAACTTTGACCAAAAATTTTTGACTTACCTTGCAAATCTGATATTCTCACTATTATCGCGCCAGCGGCAGCATTACCTTTTTTTATAATAAACAGTGGTATTGCTTGGGCCTCCAAAACTTGTTTGTAGGCTGAAACCCAGAATTCTGATGTAACCCGGGGGGCCATCATTATACTTTACTAATCACTGAAATTTAACCCTATATTAGAAAACCTTAGAGGTTCGTTTAACCAATTGTTTCTTACTTTTACTTGAAGGAAGAGATGAATATCTTGACCCATGGCTTCCTTTAATTCTTTCCGAGCAGCTATTGATACTACTTTAATTGTTTCACCTTTTTTGCCTAACACCATTCCTTTATGTCTTTTATTAGTAACGTAAATGATTTGATGAATTTTAATAGCCCCATTCGGCATTTCGACCCAAGAATCAGGTTCAACGGTCAACTGATAGGGAAGCTCTTGATGCAGCCTAATTAGTAGTTTTTCTCTGGTAATTTCGGCTGCAAAAATTTTTAAGGGAAAATCAGCAATTTGATCTTCCGGATACAACCACGGCGAAAAGGGTAGCTTATTAGACAGCCACTTGACTAAATCCTCAGTTCCAGAGCCTTTCTCTGCGGATATCATAAAGGTAGCACTAAAATCAAACAGTACATTTAAAGTTTTACTGAGATTTAACAAATCGTTCCGTTTAATTTTATCAATTTTATTAAGTAACAGTATTATAGGACATTTTTCATATTGCTTATCACCTACAGATTTAAGAATAGACTTTGAACCCTCAGTCAGACCTCGGGAAACATCTAACATAAACAAAATTATATCAGCTTCAGTAAATCCACCCCAAGCGGCAGATACCATAGCTCGATCAAGACGCCGCTTGGGAACAAAAACTCCAGGAGTATCGACAAGTATTATTTGAGTGTCTTCTATTACCCTAATACCACGAATACGAGTTCTAGTCGTTTGAGCTTTATGTGTGACAATCGAGACTTTTGTACCAGCAATTTTATTGACTAAAGTAGATTTTCCTACATTGGGTTCACCCAACAAGGAAACTAAGCCACATTTTTTCATATCACTAATCATTTAATTAGAAAGCCGTTTCAATAAGTTCTTGGCGGCTTCTTGCTCTGCTGCTCTTTTAGAGGATGCCGTCCCTGAAGCACCTACTCCATTCTCTAAGAATACTTTTATATTAAAGACAGGTGCGTGATCTGGACCTGTTCTTTGTATTTCTTGATATATTGGAGGCTGCATTCCACGAGCCTGTGCCCACTCCTGCAAAAATGATTTAGCCTCAAAACTTTTTTGTGGTGCATCATCTAAACGCCTACCCCACACCTTCAGAATACTAGTTCGTGCACATTTTAGACCACCGTCAACGTATATAGCTGCAATTATTGCCTCCATTGCATCTCCCAAAATTGCTACTTTTTGACGGCCACCCGAAATGGTTTCAGATCGCCCTATTAGCAACGCCAAACCAACACCTATTTCTGAGGCTACCTCAGCACATGTTTCTTTTTTAACAAGTACGTTTAACCTAGGAGCTAATTGTCCTTCACGAGCCAATGGATCCGCAGCTAGCAAAGCATCAGAAATGACTAAAGCTAAGACCCTATCACCTAAAAACTCTAATCTTTGATTATCGCTTTTATTTACACTATTTAATGATGAGTGGGTCAACGCTTCAATTAATAAATCAGGCCGTACAAATGAGTGAGCAAGATTATCACATAGTAATACTTGATGCTGGCTGAGTTTCACAAGACTGACCTAAAAAAACGATCAAGACGCCAACTCCAAAAAAATATCATCGATTTTCCAGCAGACGAAAAAATAATTTTATCTACACGGCCAATTAAGTATTGAGCGGGAACAAACCCAACGCCACCAGATGAAATACCAAACCTACTATCTAACGAATTATCCCTATTATCTCCAAGGAAGAAATAATTTTCATCTGGAACAGTAAATTGTGGGGTATTATCGCCAAAAGAAGAACCAATATTTAGGACTGAATATGATATCCCGTTTGGTAACTCTTCTATTAACCGGCTCTTATTACACCTAGAACCCAAAGGGACCGGTGAGTTTTCACAACGTGGTATTGAAGCTAATGGACCTTGCCTACTTTTAATTTCTACAAAATCATTAAGCATTTCGTACTCAACCTGTTTGTTATTTATAAAAAGTTTGCCATCGCTTAAAGAAATCATATCCCCCGGAAGACCTATCAACCTTTTAACAAAATCTTTTCCATTCACTGGATGTCGGAAAACTACTACATCACCTCTTTTTGGAGAACTACCAAACAAACGTCCTTTTATAGGACATATTGAAAAAGGGCACGAATAGCGTGAATAACCATATGAAAATTTATTAACAAATATAAAATCTCCAACAAGTAACGTTGGTTTCATAGACCCAGACGGAATCCAAAATGGTTGAAAGAGTAGCGTCCGGATAATGCCCGCAAGAATTAAAGCGTAAAGTATTGTTTTTACAAATTCAACTAAACCACCGTTTTTATAATATTTTTTTGTTTTTATCAAAATTTAAACCTTTTGTAATCCCTCAAAAAAGAAGTTGTTTAAAAAAAATTAACCAACTCTCCTGATCTTTCCATTTAGCTATCGTACACAAAAATAAATAAAAGCCTTAGCACCAAAATACACTACCTTCGGAGTACCTTAGATTATTACACATATGAACGGCCTTCATCTATCTGTTTTAATATATTTTTTATAGCTAGCTCTAACCCAACAAATATTGAATCAGAAATTATGGAATGTCCAATATTTAGCTCCTTTATCTCTTTAATTGATGAGATTTGGGCCACTGTCTCTAACGTGAGCCCATGACCAGCATGAACTTCTAAACCTTTAGAAAAGGCATATTTAGAGAGTGCCTTTAACTTCTCGAATTCGATACTTTTGCCTTCAATATTATTATTGTAGTGAAACTCACAATATGATCCAGTATGCAATTCAATGGTTGTCGCCCCAATATTTAACGCAGCATCAATTTGTGCTTTGTCAGCTGCCAAAAAAATTGAAATCTTGCAGCCAGCAGCTTTTAGGGGTGCAATATAATCACGTAAAAAATTATTATTCTTTATTACATCTAAACCTCCCTCAGTCGTGAGCTCTAATCTATTTTCTGGAACCAAACATACTGCATTTGGTTGATACCTCAGTGCAATTTCTCGCATCTCACCCGTCGCAGCCATCTCTAAATTTAGGGGTAAGTCGACTTTTTTAGAAATATTGCCTATGTCGGCTTCTATGATATGTCGGCGGTCTTCCCGAAGGTGCGCGGTGATCCCATCAGCACCAGCATTATAGGCAACAATCGCTGCTTCTACTGGATCAGGATAAGATGAACCACGTGCATTCCTGATTGTTGCCACATGATCAATATTAACACCCAGCCTCAATTTATTTTCCACCACTAGCCCCTTTTTATTAATTAAAATATTCTTGTTAATGACTTACTATTTTTATTAAATTTCTTGTACTTTTTTTTCTTTCTTGTCACTTTATAAGCATAAATAATGGGCCGAAAAACGAAATAGGTGAATAGAGCTGCAATCAAACCTAGCACGAATCCACCGATAAAATATGGTAAAAAAAGTTCTCGAAAAAAACCATATAACAGGGCCCAATCACTTTCCCCATAACCAAAAAGTGATTTTACCCCCTGAATTGTAGCATCAGATGCTTCAACAAAATGGTCCAGGAAGGTTTCAAAGTTTGTAACTGGGTAACCTAAAATTATCTGACCTAATTTGACACTAAAAGATGCAATAAACGGCCAGGTAACTGGATTACCAAAGAAAGTTCCAAATAACGCAGCAACAATATTCCCCTTAAAAATATAGGCAACAAAAGCTGCTAGGAAAAAATGAAGCCCAAAAAATGGTGTGAATGAACAAAAAACCCCTGTTGCAATACCTATTGCTATTTTATGTGGAGTATCAGGGATCCGCTTTACTCTATGGATAAAATAGTCAAGAGCCCTCCTCCAACCTTTCTTTGGTAAAAGAAGTTCCTTTAAACGCCCAAACGTTAATCTCTTATCACGTCTTTTAAAAATCATAATTTCAACTTTTTAAAGTCTTTCTAGCAGTGCAGCTTCTTTAGGTTTGGTTTCTTGCTCTTTACTAGATTTTTGTACCTGCCGAAACCTTATCACCTCAGCTATATCAGTATCAGCTTCTATTGAAGTAATAATATTCAAAAGATGCTCAACATCGCTAACGTGAATCTCGATCCTTATTCGATAAAAATCTTGCTTGCGCTCCATGAATACCATATCAATTATGTTTGAGCCCATATCACCAACTAAAGTACATATTCTGCCCAACACGCCCGCACCATTCACCATTGTTATCATTATAGTCGAGGGGTAAGCTATTTTTGCCTCACCTTGGGGCCAACTAAGGTCGATCCAATTAATACTTTCCTGATCAAAGTTCTCCAAAGAATCACAGTCAATGGCATGAATATCAATACCTTTTCCTTTTAATATGACCCCAACGATTCGTTCCCCGGGCACGGGTTGACAACATTCTGCGGCTCCTGCAGTTTGTCCCTTTGGTAGACCCACAAAATTTATATTTTCATCAGTTGAAAAGGGTAGTGGGTCTGAGTTTTCTAAGTTTGGGTACAGATTAGTAATTAATTCTCTGCTAGTTATCTCTGCAGCCCCAAGTGCCGCCAATATATCGTCACTGTTTTCTTTTCCCATCTTTCTTGCTGCCGTTTGCAATGCTCGATCTGTTGCTTTTTTACCAATTCGTTCAAAAGCAACACGAGCTAGCTCACTTCCCAACTTAATATGATTAGATTTATACTGCTCTTTAATATTTCTTCGTATAGCTGTTTTAGCACGACCAGTTATGACCAATTCCTCCCACGAAGCCTGTGGAAGCTGCGCTTCAGCCCTAATAATTGAAACCGATTGCCCATTCCTCAGCCGTGTCCAAAGAGGTTTGCGTTGTCCATCAATTTTTACACCAACACAGCTATCACCAATTCGTGTATGAATCGCATATGCGAAATCTATTGGTGTAGCACCGCGTGGTAATTTGATCACCTCTCCTTTTGGAGTAAAACAAAAAACTTTGTCTTGAAACATTTCTAACTTAACATTTTCTAAGAAGTCATTGGGGTTTATGCTCTCTTCAAAATCTCTTGCTAAGCCTCTTATCCACTTGAAAGGATCAACAGCAAAAGGATTTTCAAAAACTTCGCCGTCTGTATAGGACCAGTGGGCAGCCACACCACTCTCAGCTACTTCGTGCATTTCTTGAGTTCTTATTTGAACTTCAACCCGTTTGCTATTTCGACCAGATACGGTCGTATGGATTGAGCGGTAACCATTTGATTTTGGTTGACTGATATAGTCTTTAAATCTTCCAGGAACCGCTCGCCATCTTCTATGCACAGCCCCAAGCGAACTGTAACAAGCAAGCTCTGTCGCAGTAATAATTCTAAATCCATAAATATCTGATAACCTATGAAATCCTTCTCTTTTTTCTTCCATTTTTTTCCAAATAGAATACGGTCTTTTCTCTCGCCCATCAACTTCCGCACTCACACCAACATTTTTCAATTCTTTCAAAATGTCCTGTTTAATTTGTGGGATAAGGTCACCAGTTTCATTTTTCAAACTAACAAAACGCCTAATTATTGAATTCCGAGCATCCGGGTTAAGAACGCTAAAACTTAAATCTTCAAGTTCTTCCCTTAGGGATTGCATTCCCATTCTTCCAGCAAGAGGAGCGTAAATATCCATTGTCTCTTTAGCTTTTGTGATTTGCTTCTCAACGAATAAAGCTTTTATAGTCCTCATATTGTGCAAACGATCTGCCAATTTTACAAGTAGAACTCTCAAATCTTTACTCATAGCCATAAGTAATTTTCGAAAGTTCTCAGCTTGTTTAGTTTCAACTGACGATAATTCTAAGTTTGTAAGCTTCGTTACTCCATCAACAAGTTCGGCTACTTGTTCACCAAACTGAATTTTAATCTCTTTAAAAGAGCTATTTGTATCTTCGATAGTATCATGAAGTAGAGCAGTGATGATCGTCGCATCGTCGAGCCTCAATTCTGCTAAAATATGCGCTACAGCTATTGGGTGGGTGAAATACGGTTCGCCAGATTTGCGCCACTGCCCTTTGTGAGCCTTCTTCCCATATTCGTAGGCCCTTCGAATCCTATCTATGTCTACTTTCGCATTATATTTCCGTACAACTTCTAATAACTCTGTTACACCGATCATAATAAATTTCCCGGAGAACTATCGTCTCCGAATAATAAACGACAACTTATTTCGTAGGCTCCTGGGCTTCCATAAGAGCCCTAAGCAAACCTTCTTCAGACATCTCCTTAAGATCACTCGGTTCTTTGATCTCCTCATTAACTAAAAGGTTCATATCATCATCTTCCGGTTCGTCCACTTCAATCTGACGTTGTAAACTTTCTATGGAGGACTCTCTTAGCTGCAGGGCTGTTACAGTTTCATCAGCAATTTCTCTCAACGCTAC
>JGI20156J14371_10000467_pt1 | contig 35558 bp, 34 predicted proteins | sample COG_06_FD_14371 | JGI IMG/M metagenome (IMG submission 14371)
TGTTAAGCCTCACAAGGCTGGCATTAGTGCCGGTATTGATTGGTTTGGCTTATTTTGCCCAAGCGCAGGTCTTTCTGGCGGTGCTCGCTATCTCTCTATTGAGTGACGCCTTTGATGGCTATCTTGCACGCAAGTTAAATCAGGTCTCGGAACTCGGTGCGAAGCTGGATAGCTGGGCTGATGTACTCACCTATGGCGGTATGATTCTCGGCCTGTACTGGATCTGGCCTGAAGTGTTTGCCAAGCAGGCTTGGTTTTTGCTCGCTGCTGCGCTGTCTTTTCTGCTCCCGGTGGCTTATGCCATGGGCAAGTTTGGCGAATATCCAAGCTATCATACTCTCGGAGCGAAGACCGCTGCGGTGCTGATGGCACCAGCTTATTACCTGCTTACCTTGATGAGCGCCGATCTGTTCTTTAATGCGGTCATTGTCTTTCATGTCATCGTTGCGCTCGAGGAGATAGCGATCACCTCAATTCTGACGCAACCACGCAGCAATGTGCGTTCAATTTTCACCCTTATCAACACCTCGAAAGTGATTGAAAAAAGCCGCTAAAAAGCCGCGAAAATGTCGGTTGCAACGGGCAGGTCAAGTCACTACAATAGCGCGCCTTACAGCGTCTGGGCATAGCTCAGGCACTCCTTGTCTCACTGCAGTGACCGATAGGCGCTAGCAGGAGACTGTTTAACCCACGAGGAGATACAATGCGTCACTACGAAATCGTATTCCTGGTTCACCCGGACCAGAGCGAGCAAGTTTCCGGCATGATCGAGCGTTACTCTGCTTCTATTGAAGCAGGCGAAGGCAAGGTCCACCGTCTAGAAGACTGGGGTCGCCGCCAGCTGGCTTACCCAATCAACAAAATTCACAAAGCTCACTACATTCTGATGAACGTCGAATGTGGTCAGGAAGTCCTTGACGAGCTTAATTCTACTTTCCGTTACAACGATGCTGTTTTGCGCAGCATGGTTATTCGTCGCGACGAGGCTATCACAGTTGAATCGCCTATTATGAAAGCTGAGAATGCTGATAAAGCAGACAAAGAAGCCCGCGAGCGTCGCAATGCTGCGAAAGCCAAAGCAGACGAAGCTAAAGCGGCTGAAGATGCTGCCAAAGCCGCTGATGAAGCTGCCAAGGCCGCTGCAGAACCTGCAGTTGAAGCCGAGGAAGTTGTTGAAGCAGCGAAGAGCGAGGGAGAAGAATAATGGCTAAGTTCGTACGTCGTAGAAAGTTTTGTCGTTTCAGTGCCGAAGGCGCACCGGAAATTGATTACAAAGATTTAGATACTTTGAAGGGCTATGTTTCTGAGAGCGGCAAGATTGTACCGAGCCGTATCACCGGAACTAAAGCGCGTTATCAGCGTGAATTGGCAGAAGCGATTAAACGCGCTCGTTACATTGCGTTGCTGCCGTACACCGATAGCCACAAGTAATAGAGGTTAAATCCTTTGCGAGCCCTGGCAGAGTTAATTATGCGTGGGCGTGTTCAGGCATGTGCTGCGGCAGTCTTTGGCAGCTTATTGCCATTGATAAGCCCAGCTACCATTGGTCTGGTCACTCTTCGCAAAGATAGCTCGGAAGGATTGATTGTCGCACTTTGGGCGCTACTGCCCTGGTTGGCACTTTATCTGACCAGCAGTATGAGCCCACTGTTGACTCTGGCTCCCTCTGCGGCACTGGTTGTTATAGTTGTCGCAGCGAATATCTTACGCACGACCGTGTCGTGGCAGTGGACATTGATTGGAGTAGGTATCTGCAGTGCTGTAGCAGTTTCGATTGTCGGATTTGTTGCTAGCGCGGATATCGATCAGGTGGTTGCAGAGGTTGCTGAGCTTGTTGCGCAAATTAGCGCGCAGGCTGGTGTGTCGGAGGAGCTAAGTCTGGTTCCCGACAGAACATTTGTGCTCGGTTTATTGGCATGGATGATCGCTCTGACTGTGGTCTGTGGCTTGTTTGTTGCAAGATGGTGGCAAGCGCTGTTATTTAATCCCGGAGGATTTCGCGAAGAATTCCACGGTTTTCGATTAGATCAGCGTGTTGCGCTTATCTTGTTTGCGATTGTTGTTGCTGGTGTGGCGTTGCCCCGTGAATACACGCCTTGGATGGAGTTGTTGTCACTGCCGCTGTTGATTGCTGGCGTGGCATTGGTTCACTCAAGTGTGGCGTTGATGAACTGGGGTGGGCATTGGCTTGGATTAATGTACTTTGGACTGTTTTTTATCGGTCCAACAGGTACTGTGCTGGTTGGCCTCGGATTGGTTGATAGCATATTGAATTTACGCTCTCGTCTTGCGGCGTTTAAAAACCGCAAACCTTGAGCCAAGTATGAAAAGAGGATATTAAGATGGAAGTCATTCTGTTAGAAAAGATCGGTAAGTTGGGCGGTATTGGTGACAAGGCTAATGTAAAGGCTGGCTTCGGTCGCAACTACCTGATCCCGCAGGGTAAAGCTGTGTTTGCAACAGAGTCAAATATTGCTGAATTTGAACTGCGTCGCGCAGATCTCGAAGCCAATGCTGCGGCCAAGTTGGCTGAAGCTGAAGCGCGCGCTGCGGCGCTGGTTGCAATCGGTACGCTGACTATCTCAGCGGTTGCTGGCGACGAGGGCAAGCTGTTCGGTTCGGTTGGTATTCGCGAGTTGGAAGATGCAATCGCGGCTGCAGGTGGCGATATCAATAAAAGCGAAATCAATATGCCTGACGGCCCGATCCGTTTTGTCGGCGAGTACAGTGTTGAGTGCCAGCTGCACGTGGATGTGACGCAAAACTTCACTGTGGTTGTTGAAGCTGAATAAATCCCCGCTCAATCCGGGTAAATTTATTGCAAAACGGCACTGCTTCTGAATAAGATGCAGTGCCGTTTTCGTATCATCCCTAAACAGGTTATCAGTTAAAAATATGAACGAAGCATTATTTGCAGAGCCTACAGCCAGTCAGCCGCTGCCGCATTCCATCGAGGCGGAACAGGCTGTACTCGGCGGCTTGATGCTAAAAAATGATGCCTTTGATGCTACCGCGACGGTATTGTCTGACAGCGATTTCTACAGTCAAGATCATCAGCTTATTTTTAACGCCATGTCCAAACTGGCCGAAGCGGGCCAGCCGTTTGATGCCATCACCCTCAGTGAGTCACTGCAAAACAGTAATGAATTGGCCAGTATTGGTGGCGCTGAGTACCTGGTTGAGCTCGCTCATAGCACCCCAAGCTCGGCCAATATTCAAGCCTATACACAGATTGTTCTCGAACGCTCAATTGTCCGCCAGTTAATTGGTGCGGCCAGTGAGATGGTGCGTAAAGGCTACAATCCGCTCGGCTGGGACAGTTCGAAGCTACTCGCGGAAGCTGAGAGTCGGTTGCAGGAGATTATTGAAAATCGGCCGAAAAAAGGCGGCTTTAAAGAAGTTAATGCGCTGCTAAAAGAGGCAGTTGAACGCCTTGATGAGCTGTTTAGAAACGATGCCGATATCACCGGTATGGGCACTGGCTTTAAAGATCTCGACGAGATGACTTCTGGTTGGCAAAAGTCTGATCTGGTGATTGTCGCGGGTCGACCGTCGATGGGTAAGACCGCATTTGCCATGAATATGGTTGAGTATGCGACCTTGAATCAAAATCGTCCGGTGCTGGTGTTCTCACTGGAGATGCCCGCCAATCAGTTGATTATTCGATTGCTGTCGTCGATCGGCAAGATCGATCAGACGCGTATGCGCTCCGGTAATCTTACTGAAGATGATTGGCCGCGCCTGAGTAGCGCTGCGCAGCGTCTGAAAGATCGCCCGTTGTTTATTGATGACACCTCAGGCATTACGCCGCTTGAAATGCGCAATCAAATCAAGCAGTTTACTCGTGAGCGGGTTGAGCAGTTGCGTCAGGCGTGGCATCAGGAGCACGGTGCCGACACGCCTGCAGATACTGAAAAGCTCTACGAGCAGGCTCAGCCCGGCTTGATTATGGTCGATTACCTGCAGCTGATGAGTGGTAACAATCCCTCGGAAGGGCGGGTGCAGGAGATCTCGCAGATCTCACGTGAACTGAAAAATCTCGCACGCGAATACGAGTGCCCAATGATTGCACTCTCGCAGTTGAGTCGTAATCTTGAACAGCGGCCCAACAAGCGGCCAATTAACTCAGACCTCCGTGAATCCGGTGCCATTGAGCAGGACGCCGATGTGATCGTATTTCTCTATCGCGATGAGGTTTACAACGAAGACAGTCCCGACAAGGGCAGTGCCGAAATCATCATTGGCAAGCAACGTAATGGCCCGATCGGCACCTGTCGATTGGCGTTCCTCGGCAAGTACACGCGATTTGAAAATCTGGCTGGCGACTACTTCGCCGACAACTGAGTTTCCAAAAGGGTATCGATCATGAGAGTTTTCCACACCGTCAGTGGTCTTCGAGATGTATTGACTATTCACCGCCGTGAAGGATTGCGTATTGGCTTTGTTCCGACCATGGGCAATCTGCACCAGGGCCATCTGGCACTAATTGAACAGGCGCGTGGCAGCTGCGACATTGTAGTTTGCTCAATCTTTGTCAATGCACTGCAGTTTGGCCTCAATGAGGATTGGGATAAATATCCGCGCACCTATCAGAGTGATTGCGATCAGCTGGCAGCTGCGGGCTGCGATTACCTTTTTCATCCGGATGATTCAGAGATGTACCCCAACGGACTGGATACCCAGAGTCGCGTTATCTGCCCAACCATGACCGATGTATTGTGTGGCGCCAGCCGTCCAGGTCACTTTGAAGGTGTGACGACCGTGGTGACTAAATTATTTAATATTGTGCAGCCTGATGAGGCCATCTTCGGTATCAAGGATTACCAGCAGTTGGCCGTGATTAGACGTATGGCGGAAGATCTCTGTATGCCGGTGCAGATTACGGCAGCACCGATTCATCGCGAAGCAGACGGTCTTGCTATGAGTTCTCGCAACAGCTATATCACTGAGCAGGAGCGTCCCAAGGTGGTGGTGCTGAAAGAGAGTCTGGAGTGGATCGCACAACAGATTCAAGGCGGCGCACGCAATTTTCGCGAGCTGGAAGCTGTGGCTATAGAGCGTATCGCTAGCGCTGGCTTTAAGACCGATTATATTACCGTGAGCAATAGCAAAACGTTGTATCCGGCGGCAGAGGATGATCTGGAAATTACCGTGTTGGGTGCTATGTTTACTGATGCGGCAAGATTGATTGATAACCTCAGCATTCGCCTCGACTGAGACTGACGGGTAAAATTATTTAGGAGCGTACGGATGTTGTCTACTTACCTGAAAGCCAAATTGCATATGGGGTCTGTTACTCAGGCAGAGCTTTGGTACGACGGTTCATGTGCCATCGATGCAGACCTGCTAAAGCTCTCTGGCATGCAGGAATTCGAGCAAATTGATATTTACAATGTCACTAATGGTGAGCGTTTCACTACCTATGTGATTGTTGCCGAGGCCGGTTCCGGGATTATTTCCATGAACGGCGGCGCAGCGCGCAAGTGCCAGGTTGGCGATCGCATTATCATTGCCAGCTACGGTCAGTTCTCTGAGCAGGAGGCCGCTGAGCACAAGCCCAAATTGGTCTATCTCAATCAGGATAATAGCGTTGAGCGCAGTGCCAACACGATTCCAGTGCAATTGGCGGGGTAGACCTCCAGGTTTGATCGGACGTTCGAGTGTCACCCACTATGTTCGAGTGCTGGTTATTCTGCTTTAAATACCCGCTTGCCGGCCAGCCAGGTTTCCAGTACCTCCGTTTTCCATAAGTCCTCTGAGGCAATCTGGTAGATATCCTGGTCGAGCAAAATAAAATCGGCCCACTTCCCCGCAGTCAGCCCGCCGAGCCTGTCTTCCTGATGAGCGGCCCAGGCGGCATCAATGCTGAAGCTGCGCATAGTCTCCTCTATAGTTATCGCCTCTTCGGCAATCCAGCCGCCCTCAGGTTGATTGTTTTTGTTCTGTCGTGTCACGGCGGCGTGAATACCGTCGAAAGGGTTTGCCAGTTCAACGGGAAAGTCGGAGCCGGAAACCAAGCGGCTGCCTTGGTTGAGAAATGTGCGCCAGGCATAGGCACCTTTTAAGCGTTCGGCGCCAATCCTATCCTCGGCCATATTCATGTCGCTGGTAGCGTGAGTAGGTTGCATGGAGGGGATGACGTCGAGGACTTTAAAGCGCGGAATATCGGACAGCGCGACGACCTGTGAGTGCTCAATGCGGTGGCGTAAATGGCGGCCACCGACAGTGGCATAGGCATACTCTATCTCATCCAGCGCAATGCGGTTGCCCTTATCGCCGATGGCGTGAATAGCGACCTGAAATTCGGCGGCGATGGCAAGACTGAACAGCTGTCGCAGTTGTGCCTCCGTAGTAAGCAGAAGCCCGCTGTGATCAGGACGGTCTTGATAAGGCCGTAACATTGCAGCACCGCGGCTACCCAGAGCGCCATCAGTGTAAATTTTAATACTGCGTGCGGTGTACAAATCATTACTGTCAGAACTGTGTCCAGCGCTGAGAATGTTTTCAAGCTCGGGATCAGTGGAAGAGATCATCCCATAAAGGCGTACTTTCATGGCGCCGCTGTCTGCCAGTTTGCGGTAGAGCGCGTGCTCTGCGGCACTGACGCCAGCATCATGGGTTGAGGTGATTCCGAGACGGAGAAGATGTTGGCTGACAGCATCCAGCGCTAAGCTAATTTCAGCTTCATCCGGGCTCGGTATCGCCTGATTGATCAGGTTCATGGCGTTGTCGATAAACACGCCGCTGGGGTTGCCCTCGGCATCGCGGAGAATTTCGCCACCAGCTGGCGAAACCGTGTTGGCATCAATGCCCGCCAAGCGCATTGCGGCACTGTTTGCCCAACCGGCATGGCCATCAATACGCTCGAGCCACACCGGACGGTCATCGACAAATTGGTCCAGTAGTACTGCGGTTGGGAACTGCTGATTTGGCCACAGCACCTGATTCCAACCACGACCTTTGATCCATTGCAGTTGGGATTGTTGCGCGGCGTAGTCGGCGACTTTTTCGGCGGCTTGCTGAGCTGATTGCAGTCCGCGAACATCGACACTTAACAGTGTGAAGCCGAGACTCGAGATATGGCCATGGGCGTCAATAATGCCTGGTATCAGGGTTTTGCCCTGGCCATCAATTTTCTCAGCATTGGGGTAGTTATCGGCAAGTTGTCTGTCGCCGGTGGCCAGTACCCTGCCATCTTGTACAACCAGTGTTTTGAACTGCTGAAGTTGGCGCTTATTGTCAAAGGTATAGCCGTTGATATTTTCGATGACCAACTGGGGTGTACTTTGCTGCTTCGAGCAGCCAGTCATTACACTGAGCAATAGTGCGATTGATAAAACCGTAATAGCAGTCCAGTTAACGTTTCCCATCTATAAACCCCCGATCCTTTTTTGATTATTTTTGCCCGCCGCGCCTGTCAATATAGTGTTCTATCTGAACTCTCAGTGCCAGTTTTTCTTCGTTGTAAGGGGCATGCACTTCCGTCTGTGGAGCAGGGCAGCGGCGATCTTTCCATTGACTAATCAGCAAGAAGTGTTAAATTGTCCTCGTTCTGTACGTATTGATGCAGAAATTTGGACCCAGTACCAGGTTGGCGTTATCCATGCCGCTGGTCATCGACACAGATGGTGCAGCTATTTACCAATAGCCTGACTTTTCAAGAGTCACAAGCACCGATGACAGTCATCAACACTTACCAGTGTGACTGAAAGTTGCCGCATTCGCGGAATCTATCTTGATGTATCAGCCGTTTGCCACTGAGAACCGTCCTGCCATTAAACAGTGACGAGGAATTATTGTGGAACTCTTATCCGGCGGTGAAATTGTTATCCGCGCTTTAAAAGATGCAGGTATTAAGCATGTCTGGGGTTACCCCGGCGGTGCTGCGCTGCACATTTATGACGCCCTGTATCGACAGGAAGACGTCCATCATTTGCTGGTTCGCCATGAGCAGGCTGCAGTGCATGCCGCCGATGGCTACTCGCGCGCCACTGGTGAAGTGGGTACAGCGCTGGTGACCTCTGGTCCCGGCGCAACCAATGCTATCACCGGTATTGCCACCGCCTTTATGGACTCCATTCCGATGGTGGTTATTTCTGGGCAGGTGCCGCTGAGTAAAATTGGTCAGGATGCATTCCAAGAAACCGACATGGTCGGTGTGTCGCGCCCGATTGTAAAACACAGCTTTCTGGTGACTCGTGCTGAAGATATCGCCGAGACGATTGCCAAGGCCTATTACATTGCTGCCACTGGTCGTCCTGGACCGGTGGTGGTTGACATCCCGAAGGACGTTACCGATCCTAGTTATAAAGTGCCTTATGACTATCCTGATGAGGTCAAAATGCGTTCTTATCAGCCCACGGATAAGGGCCATCGCGGGCAGATCAGACGCGCGGTTAAGACANTGATCGGTGCCAAGCGCCCGGTGCTTTACACCGGTGGTGGCGTGGTGATTGACAATGCGTCGGAGCATCTGATTGCGCTGGCGAAAAAGCTCAACTATCCAGTTACTAATACACTGATGGGTCTCGGTGGCTATCCCGGCACGGATCCTCAGTATTTGGGTATGCTCGGTATGCATGGCACCTACGAAGCGAATACGGCGATGCACCATGCCGATGTTATCTTTGCTATCGGCGCGCGCTTTGATGATCGCGTGACTAATGATCTGGACAAGTTCTGTCCCCATGCGACGATTATTCATATCGATGTCGATCCGACCTCGGTGTCGAAAAATATCGATGCCCATATTCCGATTGTCGGCACCTGTAATTCGGTTCTGCCGGAGATGTTGGGCCTGATAGAGCAGTCTGAAACCACTCCTGACAGCGATGCTATCGCTGAATGGTGGCAGCAGATTAATCAGTGGCGCGCGGACAAAGGTATCTATACCGCGTCGCGCTATGAAGAGAGCTCGGGCAACTGTATCAAGCCGCAAGACGTCATCAAGATGCTCTACAAAGTGACCAATGGCAGGGCGATTGTGACCTCCGATGTGGGTCAGCATCAGATGTTTGCCGCGCAGTACTATCTGTTCGACAAGCCGCGCACTTGGATTAACTCCGGTGGTCTCGGCACCATGGGCTTTGGATTGCCGGCGGCGATGGGTTGTAAACTGGCGTTTCCGGATACCGATGTTGCCTGTGTCACTGGCGAAGGCAGTATCCAGATGAATATTCAGGAGCTGTCGACCTGTAGTCAGCATAATTTGCCGGTCAAGATTATCAATCTCAACAATGCTGCGCTGGGCATGGTGCGCCAGTGGCAGGACATGAACTACAGCAGCCGCTACTCAGAGAGTGTCTATGAGGATTCACTGCCAGATTTTGTTAAGTTGGCTGAGGCCTATGGCCATGTTGGTATGAAAATAACCCATATTGATGAACTCGAAGAGAAGATGCGTGAGTGCTTTGCGATGAAAGATCGGGTGGTGTTTATGGATATCGATGTAGATCGTGCTGAGCATGTCTACCCAATGCAAATGCCGGGTGGCTCGATGCGTGACCTCTGGTTAAACAAGACGGAGAGAACCTAATGAAACGGATAATCTCTATTCTGATGGAAAATGAATCAGGCGCACTGTCGAGAGTAGTGGGTCTTTTCGCTCAGCGCGGTTACAACATTGACACATTGACTGTCGCCCCGACCGATGACGATACCTTGTCGCGTTTAACACTGACGACCCAGGGTGACGATCACATGGTGGAACAGATTGTTAAGCAGCTCCATAAGTTGATCGACACCATTAAGGTCGTCAATTTATCTGAGGGCGCGCACATTGAGCGCGAACTCATGCTGGTTAAAATCAAAGCCACGGACAGTGATATTCGTCGCGAGCTAAAGAGCTGTGTGGAAATTTTCCGCGGCCATATTATTGATGTGACACCAGCAACCTACACCGTGCAACTGGCGGGCGACAGTGAAAAGCTTGATGCCTTTATTGAAGCCGTAGGCGACATGGGGATTATGGAAGTGGTCAGAAGTGGCGTTTCGGGCATCTCCCGAGGTGATAAATTTTTACGCGTCTAGTCTCAATTCCGAGGTTTAACAGCTAAAGCGGCCCGCTGACCAGTGGGCCGTTTAAGTTTTAGAGGCGTAACTAGTAGCAACAGAATAAAGGTAGGAAGCGGGTAATTATGGCAGCAGATAACAAGACCCGAGTAGTCGCTCTCGATGGCGGGATTAACTTTCGCGATATTGGCGGTTACAGCAATAGTCAGGGTCGCACCGTTAAGTGGCGAAAAATTATGCGCTGTGGGCATCTGGCGCGTCTCAGCGACAGTGATCTGGATACCCTAGAGGCGATAGGCGTCAGTAAAATTCATGACTTTCGTCGTTCGGAGGAGCAAGCTCAGTCGCCTAGCTGTGCGGTGCGTGCCGAATTTATCGATGACTACCAGATCTCTATTGGTGATATTTCGCGTTTTTGGGAGTTCTTGTTTGATGGTCAACTAACCGCAGACTCCTCGCATCAGTTAGTGGTCAATTCCTATCGCTCCTGCATTGACGTGGTGATTCCTGCGTTTAGTCGTTTTATGCGTCACATTGTCGATAACGCAGACAACGCCTCGGTATTCCATTGTTCGGCCGGCAAAGATCGCACCGGCATGGCCGCGGCACTCATACTCTCGGCGCTGGATGTGCCACGACAGACTATTGTCGACGACTACATGCTTACCATTGAGCACTATGATTCGGATGCCCTAATCGAAATTGTCGAAGGTCATCTGCGTGACGCCAAGGTTGAGCAATGGGATCGCGACTGGCTGATTCCCTACTGTTCTGTACATGAGGACAATATTGTCGCTTTCCTTGAGGCGATTGATGAGCGCTATGGCGATGTGAAGACCTACTTGACCAGTGCTCTGGGTTTGTCTGTTGCTGATTTAGATAAAATGCACAGCTGCTATTTGGATGATTAAAGGCCTATAATGCGCCGACAGCAGTCCTTTGAGCACCACAGTATGAATAAAAAAGCCGATACTACAGAGAATGTCGTCAATCTCAAGACGCCTGCGTCGGATGACGTCCCGACGCGTCGCAAAGGTATCTACTTGCTGCCTAATCTTCTCACTACTGGTGCCTTGTTCGGTGGTTTCTACGCTGTGTTGTCCGGTTTTAGTGGCAGCTATGAATGGGCTGCTATGGCGATTTTTGCCGCTATGTTATTTGACGGTTTAGATGGTCGCGTCGCACGTATGACCAACACTCAGAGTGATTTTGGCGTGCAGTATGACAGTCTCTCCGATATGGTTTCTTTTGGTGTTGCACCGGCGGTGGTCGCCTATGGCTGGGGTGTCAGTGATCTCGGCAAGGTCGGTTTGGCGGCAGCGTTCGTCTATGCCTCCTGCGCTGCGCTGCGTCTTGCACGCTTTAATGTGCAGGCGGAACTGGCAGACAAAAAAACCTTTACCGGCTTGCCCAGCCCCGCGGCAGCTGCGCTGGTAGCGGGGTTTGTTTGGTCCACCTATGAACTTGATACCTCGCTCTGGTTGTCGGTGACTGGCGCTCTACTCACTGCTGTTGCTGGTCTATTGATGGTATCCAATCTTAAATACCCGAGTTTTAAAGAGATCGACCTGCGTGGCAAAGTCCCGTTTATGGTGATTTTATCGGTGGTGATGGGCTTTGTTGTGATCACCATTGATCCGCCGCGTATTCTATTTGCTCTGGCCGCTGGGTTTAGTTTTTATGCGCCTGCGCGCTGGCTGATAAGCAAGCTGGGTTATGCTGGCAGCACGCCAGCAGATGGCGCTTAATTAATTGTCATCCTGAAACGGCTTCCGTGCCGTTTCGCGGAGTCGAAAAGAAAAAATGCGATTTTTCTTTTCTAGCATTTTCAATGGCTTACGCCATCAAAAATGGCAGCACTTCCCTGTGCTGCATTAGTACCATCCAAAAACATGGGTTTATGGACGGGCACTAATTAGGCGTTGGCAGCTGACTAAAAATCTGTTTGAATAAGAACATGAAAATCCACGCAATCAAAAGCGCACTCAATGGCAATCACAGCCTCGGTCTTATGGCCGCTGTCTCTGCTCGTGGACTACTTCTTCTGCTGCCCTGAGGGGCATCTATCGTTATACCTCATCAAAACTCCGTGCATTGTCCAGCCTTTATCCAGATGAAAATCAGGCAAGGTAAAAATGCAATGAAATTCTGGCCCCATAAGGGCCCGATCCGTTTTACAATAAGCCACTGACGTTAGCTAAAAGTCGATTAGCTAACAATGCGCGGCTCCCTTTAGGAAGAGAAGACAGTATGAACAGCTCAGAGCAGTCAAAAGACAAATTAATTATTTTTGATACGACCTTGCGTGACGGCGAGCAGAGCCCCGGCGCATCGATGACCAAAGATGAAAAAGTTCGCATCGCCAAAGCGCTGGAAAAAATGCGTGTTGATGTTATCGAAGCGGGCTTTGCGATTTCCAGTCAGGGTGATTTCGAAGCCATACAGGCGATCGCTAACAGCGTGACTGAAAGTCGCATATGCAGTCTATCGCGTGCAATCGCTGGTGATATTGAACGCGCCGCGGAAGCACTTAAGACTGCCAATGCAGGGCGTATCCACACGTTTATTGCGACCTCACCGATCCATATGAAGCACAAGCTGCAGATGGAGCCAGACCAGGTGCTCGAACAGGCGGTTGGCGCGGTAAAAATTGCCCGCAGTTTAATCGATGATGTCGAGTTCTCGCTGGAAGATGCCAGCCGCACCGAATTTGAGTTTATGTGTCGCATCACCGAAGCAGTGATCAACGCCGGTGCTGGCACCATCAATTTGCCGGATACGGTGGGTTATTCTGATCCCGGTGAATATGGCGCAATGATTAAACGCCTGATGAATACCGTGCCCAATGCTGACAAGGCGATTTTCTCCGTACACTGCCACAATGATTTGGGCTTGGCTGTGGCCAATAGCCTGTCTGCGGTGCAGAGCGGTGCACGTCAGGTTGAATGCACAATTAATGGCCTTGGCGAACGCGCCGGTAATGCCTCTCTCGAAGAGTTGGTAATGGCCATTCGCACACGTAAAGATGTGTTCCCGGTGGAAACAAATATCGATACGGTCCATATCGTGCCTACCTCACGATTGGTCTCCAGCATTACCGGTTTTCCAGTGCAACCAAACAAGGCAATTGTCGGAGCCAATGCCTTCGCTCATGAGTCCGGCATTCATCAGGACGGTATTTTGAAATTCCGCGAGACTTACGAAATTATGAAGGCCGAAGATGTTGGCTGGAGCACCAACAAGCTGTCTCTGGGCAAGCTGTCAGGTCGCGCGGCCTTGGCGTCACGTCTTGAAGAACTGGATATTAAGTTTGAGAGCAAAGAAGAATTCAACGATGTGTTTGTACGCTTTAAAGCATTGGCAGATAAAAAACGTGAAATTTTTGACGAAGATTTGCAGGCGCTGGTATCCGAGGTGCAGATGGGCTCGGAGTCAGACGCCTTAACGCTGATTGATTTAGAGGTGCTGTCAAAGTCAGGGCAGGCGCCGCAGTCAAAAATTGTTGTCAGTTATCAGGATAAAGAGCATAGCGCCGAAGCCTCGGGTGACGGTGCAGTCGACGCTATCTTTAACGCGATTGAGAAACTTGTCAGCAGCGGCACCAAATTGCAGCTCTATTCGGTCAATGCGGTAACCGAGGGAACTGACTCTCAGGGTAGTGTCACCGTGCGGCTGGAAAAGAATGGTCGTATTATCAATGGTCAGGGAGCCGACACTGATATTCTGGTGGCCAGCGCCAAGGCCTACTTAAATGCGCTGACATTGATGCGTAACCCAGGTCGTTTGCACCCACAGTTGGGCGGCGTCTGAATGAGTAAAGGCTAATGGATCAACGTTCGGTGGAGCAGAGCCAGCAGGCATACTACCTAAAGACTCTCGGCATCGTGCAATACGTGCCGAGAGACTCTGTTGCGGTGGTTCATGAGCCTGCGGTAGAGTTCGATCAACCTGCCGTGGAAACTACTGTCGATCGCCAAAGCGTCGATGTGGCTGCACGGATCAATCTCAACTTTGATGCGCCGGCGGCTAACAAAAAGGCCGTGCGTTCCGATTCGTCAGACCCTTCCGTCAGGCCAACTATTGTTGCTTCAACGCCAACAGTGGAGATCGCTGCTGCGCAGGTCGAGGTTAAATTTGCTCTCTGGCAGCCCAGTGCCGAGGTGTTGGTTTGCAGCGCTGTTGAAGGTGCCCTTGCCGACGCTGATGAAATGCAACTACTGACAAATATCTTAAATGCACTCGGTTGTGAGATTAAATTTCTGCCGCAGATGGAGCTGGTTGAGTGGCCTCCCTATCCCAATGCCGAAGGTGATGAGAGTGAAGTGCGTGAGTTTCTCTCGACCTTGCTGCAGGCAAAATTAAACAACCGGCCAGTTAAGTTCATTCTGCTGATGGGAGACGCTGCAGCCGACTGGCTACTGAGCCCGCAACAGCGCGCCGAGCAAGCCAGTCAGAGCCATTTGTCGCTAAGCGCTGAAACAACTGCGTTGCTGGTGCCCTCACTGAAAAGTATGATCGACAATGGGCAACATAAAGCCAGTGCATGGCAGGTGCTGAAGTCGATTTCTCTTGCACCAGCATCCTCTTAGTGGCGCAGTCGAGCTGACGGTGAACGACTCTTGATAACCGACGTCAACAATAGACTTATTCGGCCAATGCGCTCTGATGATATCGAGCAGGTGGCGGCAATTGAAGGCGCAGTGACATCAGCTCCCTGGACTAACAGGCAGTTTCAGCAAAGTCTTGAACAACATCAATGTGTGGTTATTTGCCAGCGCAACGCGGACGATAATGTGGTGCTGGGCTATATGATTTTGGCGAGCGTATTCGATCAGACCGAACTGCTTAATATCGCCATCGATCCTCAGCATCAGGGACATGGCTTGGGCTCTCAAATGCTCAACTCTGGTTTGCAGTCGCTTGCGGATAGAATCGAATCAGTTTTGCTGGAGGTTAGAGTCTCCAATTATGCCGCGATTCGGCTCTACCTCAACTATGGATTTATTGAGGTGGGCCGCCGGCGAGATTACTATAAGACAACCTTTGGTCGTGAAGATGCTATATTGATGACCCTACAGCGCACTGCTGTGAAAACCCGCAATTGAGATAATATTAAGAAAAGGTTATCGAGGAAAAGCTATGGATTTTGAACTTTTGTATTGGCACTGGTTGGTGCTGGGTATGCTTCTGGTGGTTGGGGAGATCTTTATTCCCAGCTTTACCATCTTCTGGTTTGGGTTGGGCGCCATTGTGGTGGGGCTGTTAATGACGTTAGTAACACTTAGCTTCACTGCGCAGATCCTTATCTGGACTGTCTCATCAGTGGCCTTTACTGCCCTCTGGTTTAAATACTTGAAGCCGAAGATGACCGACAGAACCAGTGCTGGGATCAGCCGCGATGCCGCCATAGGGGAAGCGGGCCAAGTGATAAAAGCGCCTACCGAACACAGTCGCGGCCAGGTGCGTTTTACGACGCCGGTACTGGGTGATGATGAATGGGATTTTATTTCCGATGACGATGTGAGGATTGGCGATAGGGTTTTTATTAAAGAGATTTCTGGCAACACATTAATCGTAGTTAAATTAACCTAAATTAGCAGTCAGCCTCAGTGGCTGTTGCTTAACTCTTCAAGGGAGTAAATATAATGGAAGGTCCAATTGTAGTCGTCGCTTTATTGTTGCTGGTACTGATTACCCTGCTAAAGGGAATTCGACTGGTTCCGCAGGGGTCTAAATGGGTCGTGCAGCGACTGGGTAAATATCACACTTCACTGAAGCCGGGTCTCAATATCATCGTCCCCTATATCGACAATGTCGCGTATAAGGTCACGACCAAAGATATTGTTTTGGATATTCCCTCGCAGGAAGTAATTACTCTCGACAACGTGGTGATTGTCGCCAACGCGGTCGCCTATATCAATATTGTCGCGCCGGAGAAAGCGGTTTATGGCGTCGAAGATTATGAGCTGGCTATCCGCACACTGGTGCAGACTTCACTGCGTTCGATTGTCGGCGAGATGAAGCTGGACGATGCCCTATCTTCGCGCGATAAGATTAAGGCGACGCTCAAGGCATCGATTTCCGATGATATCGCCGACTGGGGTATTACTCTGAAGACCGTTGAAATTCAGGATATTAATCCCTCGGGCACCATGCAGGCGGCGATGGAAGAGCAGGCCGCCGCAGAACGCCAGCGCCGCGCCACGGTCACCCGTGCAGATGGTGACAAAACCGCGGCTATTCTGACAGCGGATGGTCGTCTCGAAGCATCACGTCGCGATGCTGAAGCTCAGGTAGTCCTGGCCGAAGCCACTAAAGCAGCGCTAACCAAGGTCAGTGACGCGATTCAGGATAAAGAGTTGCCAGCCATGTATCTGCTCGGTGAGAAGTATGTCGAAGCCATGCGCCAAATGGGTCAGTCGGACAATGCCAAGATTGTTGTACTACCTGCAGATATTCCTGCGGCGGTGCGCGGCATTATGAATAATACTAAGTAATACGGGTCAACCAACTAATCTATTTGGCGTTTAAACGAGGAATGTGTTCAGTGAAGGGGTCAACCATGAAAAAACTCAACGTATCATTACTAACACTGGCCTTTGCGGTTGCACTGACCAGTGGATGTGCCAACGGCTATCGCGGCTATGGAGCGCCTAAAAACGTTATTATTGATACCCAGGGGGTCAATATGGACGCTTATTATGGTGATCTTGCTGACTGCGAGAACTACGCGCGGCAGATTGATGTCAGCGCTGAAACCACCGAAGGTGTGGTGGCAGGCGCCGTAGTTGGGGGTGTTCTTGGTGCGGTACTGGGTAACCATGAAAGCGCTGAACGCAGCGCCGGCGCCGGTGCCGTCGTCGGCGGTGTGAAAGGTAATCAACGCGCGCGCCGTGAACAAGAACGTATAGTTCGACGCTGTTTAGCGGGTCGTGGCTACAGGGTGCTGAATTAACCTTTGTTGTTCAGAATATGGGCTCGATCTGTCTCTACAGGTTGCGACTTATGTTAGTGAGCTCGAGTCATTAGTTTAGGCCGGTCAGTTCTTGACCGGCCTTTTTTGTAGCTTCCGCTGCAACGTTCTGCGATGCATGCCGAGTGTTTTTGCCGTGGCAGAAATATTACCCGCATGCTGATTGAGCACTTTTTGAATATATTCCCACTCCACTCGATTCACCGAAGGCGGCATGTCCTGGAGCTGTACTTCCGAGTTACCGCCGGCACGTTTTTCAAACGCTGCAATAATCTCTTCCACGCCGGCAGGTTTACACAGATAGTGAACGGCACCTAACTTGATCGCTTCGACGGCAGTAGAGATACTGGAGTAGCCGGTGAGTATGACCACCTCTAGAGTAGGCTGGCATTCTAGCAGTTGCTGCAAGATCGCGAGTCCGGATTCCTGTTCAAGTTTTAAATCCAAAACCGCTCGATGAATCATTTCATTCTCAACTTGAGCAATGGCTTGCTCGCCATTGTTGGCGGTAAACGTCTGCTCGCCACGGCGTTGCAATACTCTCGCCAGCACCGCGCTAAAGGCTGGATCATCATCGATTAATAGGTAATTCACGATGCTGCAGCTGCGGTTAAAAGGGGCAGGGTAATCTGGGTAAGGGTTCCTCCCTCAGGCGCATTTTGCAAACTCACTGAGCCGCCGAAGCGAGTTAAGGTGGCCTGAGATAAAAACAGACCCAAGCCGAGACCGTCTGCCTTGTCGGTAACAAAGGGCTGCCCAAGAGTTTCCAATAGGTCGGCGTTCAGGCCGGCACCGAAGTCGCGAATACAGATCGTCGCCATCTCAGTATTCCAACTGATCGCGATATCGACTTTTTCGCTAGCATCGGCGGCATTGTTTAATAGATTGAGAATGGACTGGGTAATGGTCGGATGAAACACCGCACTAATAGTAGGGGTATCGTTGAATTGAATACGCGTTTTTAGCAGTGGTCGCATCAGCTGCCAGCGAGCCAGAACCTTTTCCAAATACAGTTTCACCGGCTGAGCTTCAAGCTGATTAGACTGGGATTCTTCAGCGGTGGTATGCAGCTGCTTCAAGGTGGTTTTACACTGTTCAATCTGCTGATTAAGCAGCAACAGATCCACTTGATTATCTGTATCCAACAGCATTTCATCGACAACTAGCTTCATAGTATTCAGTGGTGTGCCGAGTTCGTGGGCTGTCCCGGCGGCCAGAGTTCCCACTGCCAGAAGTTGTTCGTCGCGCAGCTGGGCATCTCGGCGTATGGCAATCTCATGCTCTTGCTGCTTCAGGGTTGCGGCCATACGGCTAATAAAGTAAATAATAATCGCTGCGCTGATGGCAAAATTAACCCACATACCTAGGATATGCAGACTGTTGTCCACCGCCTTATGGTGACCCGGTGCAATCGCGACAATCGCAACATAGTACTTTAATAACAGGCTGTAGCTGAGCAGGGCTACAACTGCCACGGCAATGCTGTAACCCCGCGATAGCGTAATTGTGGCGATACTAATGGGGATTAATAGGTAGGAGACAAAGGGATTGCCCGCGCCGCCACTAAAAAATAACAGTATTGAAAAAAAAGCGATATCGGCGAGTAAGTGAATAAAAAACTCGCTATCGCCGATTGGCACCGCGCGGCGACTGCGCAGCCAAATAGCTGCGGTCAGCGAGGCATAGACACTTAGGACAAAAGAAATCTCTGCCACTGGCAGNCCAATCGGTTGCACCCAAGTGAAATAGAGCAGCGCCATTACCTGGCCCAGCAGGGTGACGCCACGAATCAAACTGAGAGCGTAAAGATTCTCTCTGACTGCGGCGTTATTGTTATTCGCCTGGGATTTTTGCATGGGGTAAATGGTACTAGAAATCTATTGCCATTGAGAGATAAACCGCACGCCCAAGACCAGGTATCGCTGCACCTAGGGCAATATCGCTGTCGCCAGTGCGATTGCGACCACTTAAGTGAGGAGCATAAAACCGATCAAAGATATTTTTAACCCCGGAGCGCATTTTTATGTTCTCGGTTAANGACCAGTCAGCGCCAATATTAACAATGCTAAAAGCGCTAGATNGAGCTTCATCATTATAGCTGGCGACATGCTTTTGGCGAGCATAGAGAACTGATTCGAGGATTAATTGCACTGCAGCTTGAGGCGATTGATAGCGCAGGCTAAAGCGCGCATTGGCTGGCGCGATACGGTAGAGATTATCTTTAATATCGGTGCGCTTGCCGCGCACATAACTGACTACGCCATCCACTGACCAATGTTGATCGATGGAATAACTCCAGTTGGCATCGGCGCCATAGATCTCAGCATCGGTGTTCTCATAGCTCAGTGCTGCTGTGCCACTCATCATGGTGCTAAGCATATTAGCTACCATATTCATGCTCTCGACCCCCTGAATATAATTGTCGACCTGACGGTAGAAAATCTGTGGATAAAGGCTAAAGCGGTCGGCTTTTTTACTCAGTCCAATACTGATTTCGCTGGCCGTTTCATGTTTAAGCGCCAGGTTGCCAATGTAGCTGCGTCCATCGGCCAGACCGGCGGTTATCGGCAGCGGTAACCAGAGAAAGGTTTCTTGGTAAGAGGGGGCACGATTTTTAATCCCGAGATCAATGATTATCGCAGTCTCAGGGTCGAGTGTACGGTTAAATTTTAAGACTAGGTCGGTGGTGTTGTAATCGAGCTTGCGATCAGCTTGATTAAACTGCATGGCGAGCATACTCGCTGCATCGCCCATCATTGCCATCATCCCGGATGAGGCGACTTCGCCACTATCCATCGCGATGCGATTGTGTCTGATACCTGCCTGATATTGCCAGTCGCCAATATTGCTATTGAGTTCGGCAAACAGACCGAGGATGTCGCGCTGAGAGTCGTTAAAGTTAAGCAATTCGAACATCGCGTTATTGGGGTTGCTGATTATCGAGTCATGGCTGCTAAGGTTGCCATCGGTGCCGATTTTTAACTCAGCAAAGGCCAGTGGAAGTTGCACATCTAGGCTCCAGGAGAGATTGTCTGCAGTAGCGAGATTGCTGCGATAAGCCATGGTCATAGACGGGGCAGTGCGCAGGCTGAAGTTATCCATCGAATGAGTGACATCGGCCCAGGCCACCGCCATATTGATACGCGCACTGTTTATCTCGGTGTTAACAATCAGGCCGGCGAGATCGGTTTCCACCGAGACAATGTCCATTGCCAGAGCCGGAGTACCGCTATTGCTAATATCGAGCTGGCCGGCAAATAGCGTCAGTTCCGTGGAGTCTGATTTCCAGCCATAGGCGAGATCAAAACGATCGCGTTGATGCTGACTGCCGGCGATAGTTTTATCTGCCCCAGCGTCAATATTGTCACCCTCGTTATGAGCGTTGAGGAATGACAACTTATGTTGGTTGTTGGCAATAACCACCTGAGTATCAGTGTTCGACTGACTGCCATTATCAGTTAGCTGAGCGCGAGCAAAGCCGCTGACTTCAATGTTGGCTTCTGGGCCAAAGGTTCCGCGATTAAATTGCGCCACCATATGGCCGCCAATGCTCTCCTGTGCCTGACTAACCGGGGTAATGCCGCGGTAGACAATCAGTTCCTGGAGCAGGCCCGCTGGGGCATAGGTCAGAGGTGAATCCATTGCGTTGGGGCCACCGCTCAGGGTTGGCGCCTGATCGAGTTTCACGGATACCCTGTCGCCATACATACCGCGATACTGGGCGATGCTAGTGACCACGCCATTGGCATTATTGTTAGCGCCGGGAATTCTTTTTAGCAGTTCGGCACTGTCTGGGCTGTGCAGCGGATTACTGCGCGGAGAAGCGCTGATCTGGCTTGCTAGTGGAAATGCCTGAACGGTGACTTCTTCAATAGTTTGGCCATGATCGGCTAGCGCAGACGTCGTCAAAAAGGCACCGAGAGCAAAGACAGTTTTAGCGTGCATAGATACAACCAGAGAGTGATTAAACAAGCTCGCAATAGTAGGTATTTGGCCCCCTTGAAACAATGTGACAAATTGTCGCAGCGAGCAGGTTTACAGTCTGACAAAGAGCCTAGATTACAGTTGGGGCAAAGTGAAAAACCGAGTACCATGCGCGCTTATTCATTTGCTTGCGAGCTGTAGCCATGGAACCTCTGTCTGATGATCTTCAAGAAAACCTCGACCGCATGATCGTCGAGAGTTTAGAAACAGGTTGCGTCTGGGGGTTAAAGGACGCGGATGAAAACTGGGCGCTGGTTGGTTCAACTGACAACGACACCATCGACGTCATTCCATTCTGGTCAAATCAACAATTTGCTCAGGCGCTGTGCAATGGCGAGTGGGATATTTACACCCCGGTGGCGATTGAAATGGAAGAGTTTCTCGATGATTGGTTGCCCGGTATGCACGCCGATGTATTGATGGTTGGCGTCAACTGGACAGCAGATCTGGAAGGTCAGGAAATGGAGCCACTGGATCTGCTTGAAGAGTTTGAATCAGAATTGGATTAATCTGGCCTGAATTGAAATACGGTCGCCAGTGGCTGGTTAAACGCCTTGGCGATCGTCGAGACCATTAGAGTAATCTGTGCTTGCAAAGGCCAGCACTTGACCTTGAGTGCAAACTCATTAGTATGCGCCCCTTATCCAGCCAGCCGCGTGCCGCCTATGTTTTTACAGCAGTTTTATTCTCTCGATCAGTCCACCCTCAGCATCAGTGCGGAGCAGGGCAGTCGCTTTGCAAAAACCATAAGCAATGATTTCAACCCGATTCACGATGCTGATAGCAAGCGTTTTTGCGTGCCGGGGGATCTGCTGTTTGCACTGGTATTGCAGCGTTATGGGTTGAGCCAGCAGATGCGCTTTCAGTTTTCTGGCATGGTCTCAGCGGATGCAACCTTGGTTTTTCCGGAGTCGCCAGCGGCTGCATTTGAGATTGTCGATAATCGTGATAAAGCTTACCTGCAAGTGTCGCGTAGTGGCAGTCAAGTGCAGGATCAGCAGGTGCTGGAAACCCTGATTAAAAATTATGTGCTTTTTTCCGGACAGAATTTCCCACATATCCTTGTACCATTGATGGCCGAGAAAAATGTCATGATCAATCCGCAGCGGCCGCTGGTGATTTATGAGTCAATGTCACTGCAGTTGGATACATTGGCACTAGAGCAGCCCAGTGTTGAATTGGCCGGCACCAGTCTCGAGGTCGATGGCAAGCGCGGCAATGCCGAGCTTAACTTTAACCTTATGGATGGTGGCAAACTGGTGGGACGTGGTGTTAAGAGCTTAATTCTCAGCGGCCTGCGCGAGTATCAGCAGGACGCTATCGACCTTATGGTTGCAGATTACCTAGCTAATCAGGCTCGGCACAGCGCGCAAGCCTGATCTACTTGGCGCCTTAAGCCGCGAGAATATCTTTTAAGAAACGACCCGTATGTGAGGCTTTTATCGTGGCCACCTTTTCTGGCGTTCCCTCGGCAATAATCTGCCCGCCGCCAGAACCCCCTTCAGGGCCGAGATCGACAACCCAGTCAGCGGTCTTGATAACATCCAAATTATGTTCAATCACGACCATGGTATTACCCTGATCGCGCAAGCGATGCAGGACCGCGAGCAATTGTTCAATATCGTGGAAATGCAGGCCAGTGGTCGGTTCATCGAGAATATACAGCGTCTTGCCGGTGTCGCGCTTGGAGAGCTCTTTCGACAGCTTAATGCGCTGCGCTTCGCCACCAGATAATGTTGTCGCGGACTGGCCGAGTTTAATATACGAAAGACCCACATCCATCAGCGTCTGTAATTTGCGCGCCACCGCTGGAATCGGATCAAAAAATTCGCGCGCGTCCTCGACCGTCATATCCAGAACCTGATGAATATTTTTGCCTTTAAAGTGGATGTCGAGCGTTTCGCGGTTGTAGCGTTTGCTCTTGCAGATATCGCAGGGCACATAGATATCCGGTAAGAAGTGCATCTCAACTTTAGTGACGCCGTCACCCTGACAGGCCTCGCAGCGACCGCCTTTGACATTAAAGCTAAAGCGTCCCGGATTATAGCCACGCGAGCGTGCTTCCTGAGTTGCAGCAAACAGTTCCCGAATCGGGGTAAAAATACCTGTATAGGTGGCTGGATTGGATCGTGGNGTGCGGCCGATTGGGCTCTGGTCNATATCAATGCACTTGTCGAGATNGTTGAGTCCAGTAATNGTTTTGTGCGCAGCCGACTTTAAGGTGGTGGCTTTGTTTAGTGCTACTGCCGCGGCCGGGTAGAGNGTCTCATTGATCAATGTCGATTTGCCTGAGCCAGAGACACCGGTAATACAGGTAAATAGGCCAATGGGGATTTTTAGATCGACATTTTGTAGGTTGTTGCCGCAGGCACCGGTGACATCAATAAACTTACCCTTGGGCTGATTGCGTTTTTGCGGTATCACAATACCGCGGGNGCCAGACATAAACTGGCCCGTCACAGAGTTGGGNTTATCGCGAATCTGTTTGGCAGTGCCTTCGGCAACCACCTCACCNCCGTGGACGCCAGCGCCGGGGCCGATATCGATAATATAGTCGGCGGCGGCAATCGCCTCTTCATCGTGCTCAACCACAATCACGGTATTGCCCAGGTCGCGCAGTCGCACCAGCGTTTTTAGCAGACGCTCGTTGTCGCGTTGATGCAGTCCAATCGAGGGTTCATCGAGAATGTACATGACGCCGACCAGCCCGGCACCGATTTGGCTGGCGAGGCGAATGCGCTGGGCCTCACCGCCAGAGAGCGTGTCGGCGCTGCGATTCAGTGACAGGTAGTTGAGTCCGACATCGACCAAGAAGCGGAAGCGCTGACGAATTTCTTTAATAATTTTTTCGGCAATTTCGCCCTGACGCCCCTCCAGTTCAATCTGATCGAAGTAATCGCAGCAGTCGCCCACTGGCATGCTGACAATATCCTCAATGCGCCGATTGTCGATAAAGACATGGCGAGCCGATTTGCGCAGTCGTGTGCCATCGCACTCGGGGCAGTGCGAGCTGGTCATGTACTTGGCTAGCTCCTCACGCACCGAGCCCGACTCGGTTTCGCGGTAGCGCCGCTCCATATTGTTGATTACACCCTCGAAGGTGTGTTCGCGGCGGAACATGGTGCCGCGATCATTGACATAGCTAAAGGTGATCTCTTCCTCACCGCTGCCGTAGAGTATTTTTGAGCGATGCTCTTCGCTCAGTGCTTCCCAGGGCGAGTCGATATCAAAATCGTAGTGCGCTGCCAGAGAGGTGAGCATGTTGTAGTAATAAAGTGTGCGTCGATCCCAGCCGCGGATAGCGCCTTCCGAAATAGATGCCTCCGGGTGATGAACGACACGATCAACATCAAAAAATTGATGCACACCGAGCCCATCACAGGTGGGGCAGGCGCCGACTGGGTTGTTGAATGAAAACAGTCGTGGCTCAAGCTCGTTGAGGCTGTAGTTACACACCGAACAGGCAAACTTGGCTGAGAACATCTGGTCTGGTTCGTCGGAGTCCATGTAGCTAATGCCGGCCAATCCCTCAGCAAGGGTGAGCGCGGTTTCAAAGGATTCCGCGAGGCGTATGCCCATATCGGCTTTGACTTTAAAGCGGTCAACCACCACTTCGATATCGTGTTTTTGCTTTTTATTCAGCGCCGGCGCCTCGTCCAAATCACACACCAAGCCGTCAATTCTGGCGCGAATAAAACCCTGTCTGCGGAGGCTTTCAAACAGGTGGAGGTGCTCACCTTTGCGGCCTTTAATAATTGGCGCAAGCAACATTAGCTTGGTGTTCTCGGGCATCGCCAGCACCTGATCGACCATCTGGCTGACAGTTTGGGCTTTCAGCGCTTGGTTGTGATCTGGGCAGCGTGGCTCTCCGGCACGGGCAAATAGTAGACGCAGATAATCATAAATTTCGGTAATTGTGCCGACTGTTGAGCGCGGATTGTGAGAGGTCGATTTTTGTTCAATGGAAATAGCCGGCGACAGCCCCTCAATATGGTCGACGTCGGGCTTCTCCATCATCGATAGAAATTGACGTGCATAGGTCGACAGTGATTCCACATAGCGACGCTGACCCTCGGCATAGAGAGTGTCAAAGGCCAGTGACGACTTACCCGAGCCAGACAGACCCGTGATGACGACAAGCTTGTCGCGCGGAATATCGAGATCAATGTTTTTGAGATTGTGGGTGCGTGCGCCGCGTACCTGAATGGTATCCATTGAGAATTCTTATGGTTGGATTAAACGATCGATTATAGGGTGCTGTTGGTGCACTCGGCAAAGTGAATTTGTTAATTGTTAAACCTATTACGAATGTCTCACCATGACAGACTGCAATGGCAGAAAAATAGTTGTTTAGAAGAGTGCTAAAGAGTGTGTTGCGATTGCACTGTGGCACAGCGCTGTTAATATGCTGTGCTCGATAATAATCTTGATACTGCCTTGAACGATTCGTCCTTATTTTCCCGGTTAGAGAAGCGCGCGGCTGTCTCGCTGGCCAGTCTTTACGGCTTCAGAATGCTCGGCCTGTTTATGGTGCTGCCAATACTTGCACTGTATATCGACGACTACCGTGGCGCCAGTCCATTGCTGCTCGGCATTACACTTGGGGTCTACGGCCTGACTCAGGCTGCACTGCAAATTCCATTGGGGTTACTCTCTGACAAGATTGGTCGCCGGCCAGTGATTGTCGGCGGGCTATTGGTCTTTATCCTGGGCAGTGTGGTGGCAGCGACGGCGGAGAGTATGACCGGGCTCATTATTGGGCGGGCGATTCAGGGAGCCGGGGCCATTGCCAGCACGCTAATGGCTCTGGTCAGCGATCTCACCAGTGAGGAAAATCGCACTAAAGCGATGGCGACAATCGGTGCCAGTATTGGCCTGTCATTTATGCTGGCAATGATTATTGGTCCGCTAATCGCCTCGGCGGTGGGTTTGGCCGGAGTATTCTGGGTTACCGCATTGCTTGGTTGTCTGGGTATTATTATTGTTATGCGCTGGGTGCCGCGAGCGGTCGCGGTGGAGCGTAACCGTGAGACGCAGACAGATTTGCAACAGATTCGCGGGCTGCTTAAAGACCCTAATTTACTGCGTCTCAACTTCGGCATTTTTGCACTGCACCTGACCTTAATGGCAGCTTTTGTGGTGATCCCCGTGTTGCTTGCCGAGGAGCTAGGCATGGTTGGCAGTGATCTCTGGTGGGTCTATTTGATACTGCTGGGCGGCGGCTTTGTCGCGATGCTCCCGGCAATGATTGCTGGGGAGAAGTATCAGCGGCAAAAACTGAGTTTCACCTCAGCCGTTGGCTGTATGACAGTTGCCATGTTGCTGCTGGCTCTCCTGAGAAGCCCGGTGTTGACGCCGATTATGTTATTAATGTTTTTTGCTGCGTTTAATTTGCTTGAAGCATCCTTACCGTCATGGCTGAGCAAAGTCTGTCCGCCGGGGCAGAAGGGCACGGCCATGGGGCTGTACTCAACCTGCCAGTTTTTCGGTGCCTTTGTCGGGGGGGTGCTGGGTGGCTGGAGTGTGCAACGGTTTGGTGTCGATGGACTGTTTTTGTTGCTGGCGGTAATCGGGTGTGTTTGGTGGGTGTTTGCGTTAGGATTGCAGGCACCTAGAGCATTGCAAACCGTGGTTTTAAATGTCGGCGATATGGAGTGTGAGAATTTTGCCAAATTAATCTTAAAAGTTCCTGGCGTAGACGATATACTCGTCATTGAAGGGGAACAGCTGGCCTATGCCAAAGTGGATAAAAAGACCGTGGATATGTCCGGTCTGAAGCCTTATTTTAATCGTTAACGAACAGGGGAAGAAAATGGCGCGCGGAATCAACAAAGTGATAATAGTCGGTAACTGTGGACAGGATCCGGAGACTCGCTATTTACCTTCAGGCGGAGCTGTAACCAATGTCAGCCTTGCCACATCAGAGGCATGGAAAGATAAGAATACCGGTGAGCAGCAAGAGCGCACGGAATGGCACCGAGTGGTATTTTTTAATCGTCTCGGTGAAATTGCCGGCGAATATTTGAAAAAAGGTTCCAAGGTTTATGTTGAAGGCTCGCTGCGCACACGCAAGTGGCAGGGGCAGGATGGCGCAGACCGTTACACCACAGAGATTGTCGCCAGTGAAATGCAGATGCTCGACGGTCGTGGTGGTCAGGAAGGTGGCGGTGGAGGTTATCAGCAGGCGCCGCAGCAGAGTCGAGCGCCGCAACAGAATCAAGGTTATCAGCAAAACCAAGCGCCTCAGCAAAANCAGGCACCNCAGCAGGCGCCTCAGGGTATGGACAGCTTTGACGACGATATTCCGTTCTAACGCGAGTCAGCTGCAAGTACANTAATATTTAAAATCATCTTTGCGCTGGCGCTTATAGGTCAGCGCTAAAACTTACTATTACGAGGTTGTTATGACGATTCAAGTTGGCGATAAAATTCCCGAAGGCATGTTTACCGTGATGGGCGCAGAAGGTCCCACAGGTATTAGCACTGCTGATATTTTTAATGGAAAAAAAGTTGTTCTGTTTGCTGTTCCCGGCGCGTTTACCCCTACCTGTTCGGCTGCGCACCTACCTGGATTTGTTGTCCATGTTGATGATATTAAAGCCAAGGGCGTGGATACAGTGGCCTGCATGTCGGTCAATGATGTGTTTGTTATGGACGCTTGGGGCAAGTCTGCCAATGCTGAACATCTGATGATGTTGGCCGATGGCAATGCGACTTTTACTGAAGCTCTGGGTCTGGTGTTGGACGGCAGCGGTTTTGGTATGGGCACTCGCAGCCAGCGTTTCGCTATGATCGTTGATGACGGTGTAGTGACGTTGCTGAATGTTGATGCTGGCGCGTTGGAAGGTTCTAGCGCTGAAGCGATTTTAGCGGCGTTGTAATCTGCGGTGATGTCGTTCGAAAGGGGGGAGCTGTTTAGTCAGCTCCCTTTTTTTTGTCTGGTGGTTTTGCACAGACTTTATTCGAGGTTCTGCTCTTGGAGTTTTACTTACCTTGAATCATGCCGAAAAATTAAAATGACATAGGGTCAATTGCACAGGGATGCGTGTCGGCGCGACCCGTAATGGCATTTAAATTCGAGGGAAGCCGCAGGCCGTGATTTTGGGTAAGTAAAACTCCAAGAGTAGATGCGGGCGCATCCAAAACGAAAAACCACCAGACACAAAAAAGGCGGCCAAGGCCGCCTTTTCCAGACTCTGACAGAAATCAGCCAGTGTAACGTTCCATAATCAGCGTGGCATTGGTGCCACCAAAGCCAAAGCTGTTGGACATAATGCAATTCAACTTTTTCTCTTTGGTTTCCAATAAGATCGGCAGACCTGTCGCGTGCTCATCGAGCTCATCAATATTGGCAGATCCCGCAACAAAGTTATTTTCCATCATCAATAAGCAGTAAATCGCCTCATGAACACCGGCAGCGCCAAGGCTGTGACCTGATAGTGATTTGGTGGAGCTGATGTCAGGGCAGTTATCGCCAAAGGTGTTGCGAATCGCACCCAGTTCAGCGATATCACCGACTGGGGTGCTGGTACCGTGAGTGTTGATATAGTCGATTGGACCAGAGGCGGTTTCCATCGCCATCTTCATGCAGCGCTCAGCGCCTTCGCCGGAGGGCGAGACCATATCTGCGCCATCAGAGGTTGCGCCGTAACCGGTCACTTCACAGATAATATTGGCACCACGTGCCAATGCATGTTCGAGCTCTTCAACTACCACCGTCCCGGCACCCAGACCTGGGGCAAAGCCGTCACGATTTGCGTCATAGGCCCGTGAAGCAATCTCTGGCGTGTCGTTGTATTTGCTAGTCAGTGCACCCATCGCATCAAACATGCCGGCCATAGACCAATGCATATCTTCAGAACCACCGGCCAGCAGGACATCTTGCTTGCCGAGCTGAATCAACTCGACGGCGTGACCTATACAGTGTGCGCTGGTGGCGCAGGCAGAGGCGATTGAATAGTTAACGCCTTTGATCTTAAACGGTGTTGCGACACAGGCAGAAACGGTGCTGGCCATAATCTGGGTCACGCGATAGGGGCCTGCGCGCTTGATACCGCGCTCGCGCATAACGTCGATGGACTCAGTAAACATTTCGCCAGAGACACCACCAGAACCCATTACCAGGCCTGTGCGGGGATTAGATACCATCTCCTCGGTTAGGCCTGCATCGGCAATAGCACGATCTGTGGCGATATAAGCATAGGAAGCGGAGGGGCCCATAAAGCGCAAAATTTTACGATCAATATGCTCTTTAGGATCTATATCCAATACTGCCCCGACATTACAGCGCAGGCCCATCTCGGCGAAGTCTTCGCGGCGCCGAATACCTGAGATACCTTCTTTTAAGGCGTGAGCTACAGTCTGTCTATCATTGCCTAGGCAGGAAACAATACCAAGGCCCGTAATTACTGCGCGTCTCATTGGCAATCCTCTTAAAATGGAGATTTGTTAGGGAAACTGTATGGCAACAGTTAAAAGTTATCAGTGCTCTCGAAGAGTCCAACCTTTAAGTCCTTGGCGGTATAAATCTCGCGTCCATCAACTTCAACTGAACCGTTGGCGATACCCATAACCAGCTTGCGCTGAATCAGCCGTGTCAGTTCGAGTTTGTAGGTGACTTTTTTAGCGGTGGGTAAAACCTGGCCAAAAAACTTCACTTCGCCTGCACCGAGCGCACGCCCGCGGCCGCTGTTGCCGTTCCATACCAGGAAGAAGCCGACTAACTGCCACAGTGCGTCGAGGCCGAGGCAGCCGGGCATCACTGGATCGCCTTCAAAATGGCAGCCGAAGAACCACAGATCAGGAGTGATATCGAGTTCGGCGATAATTTGACCTTTGCCGCTGACGCCGCCTGTATTATTGATGTCAACAATACGATCGGCCATCAGCATATTGGGCGCTGGGAGCCTTGCATTGCCAGGTCCAAAAAGTTCACCGCGGGAACATGCGAGGATTTCTTCACGGTTGTAAGACGCTTTGGGTTGGAATGACATTGGGATCCTTGGCTGTTGGTCTGAGAGGCGAGCATCGTACCCAGTTATCGACTTAGCGGCAACTTTTAAGGGCTAATTGGCCGCTAATAAGCGTCGTTTAAAGCGCCATTTTTCGTCTAAGTCATTTTTTTTTCGGTTGACAGCGTAACGCTTGCTCCCTAGCATGCTGCGTGTTTAATAACTGCAGTCTCCAGCCTCCATGCTTCCATTTCACAAAGCTGTTGAAAACGATTTCTCAGCGGTCAACGACCTGATTGTTGCCAATCTGCACTCCAACGTCGGGTTGGTGGAGAATATCGGACACTACATTGTCGGCTCGGGCGGCAAACGACTGCGTCCAGTGGTGGTCTTGTTGAGTGCGCTGGCGAATGGCTACAAAGGCCAGCAGCACCACGCAATGGCCGTGGTGATTGAGTTTATCCATACCGCCACACTGCTTCACGATGACGTGGTCGATGTCTCTGCGCTGCGTCGCGGCCGCGAGACCGCCAACAATCAGTGGGGCAATGCGCCGAGTGTTCTGGTTGGCGACTTCATCTATTCGCGCGCCTTTCAAATGCTCGTCGATGTCGGTGACATGCAAATTATGGGTGTCATTGCCGATGCCACCAATGTGATCTCCGAAGGCGAAGTTCAGCAGATGGGTAATGCCGGTAACTCGGCTATCGATGAGGCCACCTACTACGAGGTGATCTACCGTAAAACAGCAAAATTATTTGAGTCCGCTGCCCGAGTTGGCGCCATGCTAGCCGGTGCTGAGTCAGATAATATGGCTCTCTATGGCAAGCATCTCGGTCTCGCCTTCCAAATTGTCGACGATGTGTTCGATTATCAGGGGCACAGTGATGTCACGGGTAAAAATCTGGGTAATGATCTGGCTGAAGGCAAAATGACATTGCCGCTCATTCATGCTCGAGATCATCTCGACGACCAGCAGAAACAGTTAATTTGTGCCGCGATTGAGAGCAAGAGCGCAGCGCGATTCGACGATATTCTATCCGCAGTTCAGCAATCTTCCAGTCTTGGCTACTGCATCCAGCAGGCTCAGTTGCAGGCTGATCTAGCCAAGCAAGCCCTCAGTACTTTGCCCGACAGTCACCTAAAAACGGTGATGGCGGAGCTGGCTGACTTTTCGGTAGCCCGCGTTTCCTAAGACTCCCTCATCTGGACTATTGTCGTGTCGGAGGTTTTGACTATGATGGTACGGACACGAATAATGCAGACATAGCTTTATCTAATAACCGCTATACACTTAAAAATTATCTGTAATTTTTTTGCTACTATTGCCAACCATTCGCTAGAAAAGTTTTTCACATAACAAAAAAGGAGAATTGAGTGATAATCGGAATTCCTTCGGAAATTAAATCCGCAGAACAACGAGTCGCCATGTCCCCTGTCAATGTCCAGTCTTTGACGGACAAAGGCATCAAGGTGCTTTTTCAAACCAATGCAGGAAGTGCTGCAGGTTATCCAGACGCTGAGTACGCAGCGGTTGGTGCGACCATCAGTACAGATCGTGCCGAGATATTTGCCCAGGCCGATATTATTCTGCAGGTTCAATCTTTTGGTTCCAACAATGACAACAGCGGTGCCGATCTTGCCAGCTTGCGCAGCGGCCAGTTGGTCATTGGTATGATGGATCCGCTGGCCTCGCCGCAGGCTGCACAAGCAGTGGCAGAGAAGGGCGCCACCGCGATTGCGTTGGAGCTGGTACCGCGTATCAGTCGCGCGCAGAGTATGGATGTGCTGTCATCAATGGCAACATTGGCCGGTTATAAAGCGGTGCTGATGGGAGCCTCAGCTGCTCCGCGTATTTTCCCCATGTTGATGACTGCTGCTGGCACCTTACAGCCAGCACGGGTATTGATTATGGGTGTCGGCGTTGCTGGATTGCAGGCCTGTGCTACCGCCAAACGACTCGGCGCGGTGGTTGAAGCCTATGACGTGCGTCCCGCTGCTCGCGAACAGATTATCTCGGTTGGCGCCAAGCCGGTTGAGCTGGACCTGGATACCGGTGAGTCTGAAGGTGCCGGAGGTTATGCCAAGGAGCAGGGCGAAGATTTTCTGCGCCGTCAGCGCGAGTTGATGACCGAGGTGGTTGCCCAGCAGGACGTGATTATCACAACAGCAGCCATTCCCGGTGCTAAATCGCCAATTCTGGTGACCGAGGACATGGTCAAAGCCATGAAGCCCGGGTCGGTCATTGTTGATCTGGCGGCAGAGCGCGGTGGTAACTGTGATCTCACCGAACAGGGTAAAACAGTGGTCGCTCACGGTGTGACTATTCTGGGTCCCGAAAACGTACCATCAGAGCTGGCTTATCACGCCAGTCAGATGTACGGCAAAAACATGCAGACGTTGCTCGAGTTGATTCTCGATGACGAGGGCAACCTCAACCTCGACTTTAATGATGAGATTGTTGCCGGCACCGTCGTTGCGCATCAGGGCGATGTGCCGCATCCGCATATGCGCAAATTGCTCGGCTTGCCAGAACTCAACGTAACTGAACAAGAAACGCAAGGGGAGTAAAACAAATGGATATTTTAATTCTGCTATTAGCGCTGTTTGTGCTGTCGCTATTTCTCGGTGTTGAGCTGATTACCAAAGTGCCGCCAACTCTGCATACACCTTTGATGTCAGGTACCAACGCTGTATCCGGTATCACTCTAGTGGGTGCGCTGCTGGCCGCTGGCAGTGACGGNTCACCGATGCTGGTGAATATACTCGGCTTTATCGCCGTCACCCTCGCGACCATCAATGTTGTCGGTGGTTANCTTGTTACTAATCGCATGCTTGCCATGTTTAAGAGGAAGTAAGCGATGAATGCCAATATTGTAAATTTTGTTTACCTGCTTGCCGGNGTGNTGTTTATCCTCGGTATTAAAGGGCTGACCAAACCAAAAACCGCCGTGCGCGGCAATATGCTCTCTGCCTTGGGNATGTTGATCGCCGTGGTGGTGACGTTACTGAATATGAACACCGTCGATTACACCTATGTGATCGCCGGCGTAGTCGTCGGTTCTATCGTCGGNAGCATTATGGCGCTGCGTATTCAAATGACCTCGATGCCGCAAATGGTGGCACTGTTAAATGGCTTTGGTGGTGGTGCTTCACTGACCATCGCGCTGGCTGAGTACTATGGCAAGTTGGGCAGCACGCCGGCATCCTTTGCCGAACTGTTAACCCCAGTGGTTGCTGACAGCAGTGCTTTTGGGGTTGGACCAGAGGGCACCATTGCGCTGCTGGCTATCGGTCTGACCATCTTGATTGGCGCGTTGACGCTGACTGGTAGTCTGGTCGCGTTTGCCAAGCTGCAAGAGTTAATGAAAAAGAGTTATGGTCTTCCTGGTGGCCCGATTGGTAATGCGCTACTTTTGATTGTTGGAGTGGTTGCCGTAGGCTTGGTGGTGGTTGATCCAGGCAATGTTGCCGCCATGGTTGCGATAGTGGCCGTGGCGCTGTTGCTCGGTCTATTCCTAGTGATGCCGATCGGCGGTGCCGATATGCCGGTGGTGATTGCGCTGTTGAACTCGTACTCGGGCATTGCAGCGGCTTTAGCTGGCTTTATTCTCGGCAATACGGTGTTGATTATCGCCGGTTCGCTGGTGGGAACCTCTGGGCTTATTCTGACACAGATTATGTGTGTCGCCATGAACCGCTCACTGACCAATGTGTTGTTCGGCAAAATGGCAGCCGGTGGTGAAGCCATCGATGCCGATGAGGTTTATGCCGGCAAAGTGACCAGCGCTCAGCCCGACGAAGTGGCCATGATTCTCGAGACCGCTCAGCGCGTGGTGATTGTGCCCGGTTATGGCATGGCGATGGCTCAGGCGCAACATGCAGTGCGTGAGTTGGCTGATGCCATGCAGGCTAAAGGAATTGACGTTGAATACGGTATCCATCCGGTGGCCGGGCGTATGCCAGGGCATATGAATGTTCTTCTGGCTGAAGCCGAAGTGCCTTACGATAAATTGGTTGAAATGGATAAAATCAATCCGACCTTCGAAGACACCGATGTGGTGATTGTGATTGGCGCTAACGATGTCACCAACCCTATGGCTCGCGATGTTGAAGGTAGCCCGATTTACGGTATGCCAATTCTCAATGTCGACAAGGCAAAGACAGTTGTGGTGATCAAACGGTCGCTGAGTCCGGGTTTTGCTGGCTTGCCCAATCCACTGTTTGCCATGGATCACACCTTGATGGTCTACGGCGATGGCAAAAAAGCCGTGGTTGAAATGACCGTAGCGTTAAATCAGGCCTAGCGCTTTAACGCGCGGCTAACTAGGTACATATGGGACCATTGGCTGGAAAGACCATTATCGAATTTGCCGGGCTTGGCCCGGCACCCTATGCTGGAATGATGCTTGCTGATATGGGTGCTGACGTGATTCGCATAGAGCGTCCCGGTGGCGGCGTGATGACCGCTGGAGCTGATCCGCGTCTGGATTTCCACAATCGTGGCAAATCGTCTATCTGTATCAACCTGAAATCTGCCGCCGGTATTGCCTGTGTCGAACGCCTGTTAAAAAGTGCAGACGCTATGATTGAAGGCTTTCGTCCCGGGGTGATGGAGAAGCTTGGGCTCGGTCCCGAGCGCTGTCTTGAGATCAATCCGCAGCTGGTTTATGGGCGCATGACCGGATGGGGGCAAGACGGACCTCTTGCCGCTGCTGCAGGTCACGACATTAATTACATTGCCCTCACCGGTGCTCTGCACGCGATTGGTCCGCGGGGCCAAAAGCCATCTATCCCACTTAATTTGGTCGGTGATTATGGTGGCGGTGGCATGATGCTCGCCTTTGGTCTGGTCTGCGCTCTGCTTGAGGCACAAAACTCTGGCCACGGTCAGGTGATTGATTCGTCTATTGTTGATGGCACCGCTAGTTTGATGGGTTTTGCTTACAGCGCCTTGCAGGCCGGTAGCGCTGTCGATAAACGCGGCGAAAATATTCTCGATTCCGGTGCTTTTTTCTACAACGTCTACGAGACTAGTGATGGTGGTTATATTTCCGTCGGTTCGATTGAGCCGCAGTTTTTTAATCAGTTAGTGGAGCTGCTTGAGCTAGATGCTGCAACCGCTCGCGGCGACACGCCGATCAATTGGCGTCAGCTGCAGTGGCAGAGCAAACACTGGGCTGATTTGTCTGACAAGTTTGCGGCACTGTTTAAAACCAAAACGCGCGACCATTGGTGTCAGTTACTCGAGGGGACTGATGTGTGCTTTGCGCCAGTATTGTCGATGCAGGAAGCGCGACATCACCCCCACAATATCTCTCGCGGTACTTTTATTGATGATGGCGAGACTTGGCAGCCAGCGCCCACGCCGCGATTTTCACGCACCCAGGCTGAGGTGAAATATCCGGCCGTGGCACTGGGTGAGAATACCCGTGCGGTGTTGGCTGGCGCAGGCTATGACGAGCAGGAGATTGAACAGCTCATTAGCACTGGCGCTGTGGCCTGCTAGCACGCATGGATTTCATCTAACAAGCAGTAACCTCGCCATAGTGATTAAGAATGGTGAGGAATAACAAACTAATTTCATGCACCCATAAAAAAACCGGCTAGCGCCGGTTTTTTCAGTGCTGGCTGAAAAG